>OLOX01000020.1_pt1 | contig 127389 bp, 122 predicted proteins | sample 1672091 | NCBI WGS metagenome assembly OLOX01 (sample SAMEA3136644, study PRJEB25190) | human gut metagenome | reverse complement strand
TCAGCCGTGTCGCTGATCCTGTTCGGGGTCTATAAAACCCGCAAACTGTTAAAAATCTGAAAACATGAATATTAAAGACATGAGCGCCGAGCAGCGCAAGGAGGAGCTGGCCCGCCTGGCTGATGCCGTGAAAGCCGCAAAAGCCGAGACCAAAACCGCAAAGACACGGGTCGCCGAGGGTAAGGACGCCGTGAAAGGCGCTAAAACCGCCGAGGAGAAGGCTGCTCTCAAGGAGAGCCTGGCGGCCCTGGAAGCGGCTTGTCAAGCCGCCACGGCGAAGGTCGCCGAGGCCGTAGCCCGGGAGGCTGATTTCCGCGCCGAGGCCAAAGCCATCGAGGATGCCGAGAAGGCCGAAGCGGATCAGGCCCGCAGGGAAGCCGAGGAGGCTGCCGCCGAGCAGGCCCGTAAGGCCGACCCGTTCAAGGCCCTGGCCGAGAAGTATGCGAAAGCCTATCCCGACTGCAAGGCCTTCCACATCACCAGCGACAGACAGGTGTTCCTCGACAAAGACAAGAACCTCGCGCAGTACCATCAGAAGGGCCTCGGCGAAGGCGAAGTACGAACCATTAACGTGCGATAACCATGGCATTACCTAACGTAACCATCAACCTCGAGAACGGGAACCTGGGCCGTATCGCACAGAGCGACGACGGTGTCGCCGGGCTGATCCTGACGGGCGCCGCCGTCTCCGACAAGCTCGCGCTGAACGAGGTCTACCTGATCAACTCCTCGCGGGACATCGCCCGGCTGGGCATCACGGCTGAAAACAACCCCCTTGCACACAAGGAGCTGACGGCCTTCTATACGGAGACGGGCGACGGCGCCGAGCTGTACCTGCTCGTCGTTTCCGAGGCCACGCTGCTCTCGCAGATGTGCAGCATCGAGGAGGGCTCGCCGCTGAAGAAACTGATCACCTACGCCAAAGGCCGCATCCGCCTGGTCGGCATCAACCGTCTGCCGCCCGACGAGTACAGCGCCGACACCACCGATACGGGCATCGACAAGGATGCCGTGACGGCGGCCACCGCGGCGCAGTCCGTCGGCGAGAGCTTCGCCCGGAAGGTGATGCCTTTCCGGTGCCTGATTCCCGCCGCTGGCTGGGACGGCAAGACCGACAAGCTCTACAAGCCCCGCGAGGGCAGCACCAACCGTGTAGGCTTCGTTATGGCCTGCGACGACCAGGCGAACAAGACCGCTGCAATCGGGCAGATGCTCGGACGCGCCGCACGGATTTCCGTAAACCAGTCTTTGGCCCGCGTGAAGTCGGGAGCGATCACCGCCGAGGGATGGCTGACCAACGGCAAGACCCCCGAGGAGTGCGACGCGATGCTCGACCTGCTGGACGAGGCGGGTTACATCATCTACCGCTCCAAGAAGCTTGGCGTCAACCCGTACAAGCAGGAGGTCTTCGTAGGAACGAAGGACTTCAAGCAAGCCATGGCGCGTCGTGCCGACACCGCCTACCTGCTCGAGACCGAGCCCAAGAGCGCGACTCCTGCGGAAATCGCCGAGATGGTCGCCTACAACGAGCTGCCTGTAAATGGCGAGGTCGGTTTTGTGTACGTTGCCAAGAATGCTGGCGAAATCGATGTCGAGGTCGATACCATCAAGCGCGAGTAACTCGGGCTCGTGACTTGCGTGACGCAAGAGAAGCCGCCCCATCGGGCGGCTTCTCTGTGCCTGGCACGCTGTCTCAAATCATCGACAATCGATGCCTTTTGGCTACCTTTTGAGACAAGGTGCCAGGCACGTTGCTCTAGAAGTCCTTGAAGGTCTCGCGGAAGACCTTGTCAGCGTAGGCTTCGACCTTCTTGTCGTAGACGTCGTAAAGTTTGAGGAACTCTTCGCCGTCCTCGGTGAGCTTGGAGCCACGGGCACCATAGCGCTCGATGAGCTGGAAGCCGAGGCCCTCTTCGACTTTCTTGATCATGCTCCACGCCTTGCTATAGGCCATGTGGAGGTTCTTGGCCGTCTTGTTCAACGAGCCGTTCTCTTCGATTCCGTGGAGAAGGGTTGCCGCGCCTTTGCCAAATGTCGGACCCTTGCGATCCTCGGTAGCACTGACCATGAGTTTGACTTGTGCGTGCAGATTTTTCTTATCGGCCATGATGAATCCTCTCGGTAAGCTGTCCTGTAGATTCGCACTGATGAATTGCCCGATAAATACCTTTAACGCTATCTACATGGATAACAAGATTTTTATCGGATATCAAGATTAAGCTGAGCAAAGGCTATTTGCGGTGGCGAACGGTCAGCCCCTCACAGGCTCGTGTTTATCCTATGAAATCGGTAACCGCATCTTCGATTGCCGTCACGTCTCCGTCAATCACTGTCGTGAAACGGATTGCCTTGTCGTCGAGCTCATCGAGCTGCGGCGGAATGGGGCAGACACGCGTCATCTCATACACCTTGCGGTTGAGCTGCACATCGGTGAGCTCCTCGACCTCGGCAGGAAGCGGTTCGTTTGCCGGGATACCGGCCAGTCCTCGATACACGTTGCTGCCGAACTTCGCCCAGTTGGCCGTCGAGGCAATGAGCATGGGGTTGTCACCCTTGTGCTGTTCGGCGACCTTCCATGCGACAGCCGTGTGCGGATCGAGCAGGTAGTCATGTTGCTCGAAGACGTCATGAATGGTCTGCAGGCACGTGTCGCTATCGACTGAACCTGCGCGGTAATTCTGCTGGAGCGCGGCAAAGGTCTCCTCGTCAAGCTCGAAGCGGCGCTTCTCGCGCAGGTCATCCATCCATCCCTGAATGGCTGCAGCATTACGCCCCGTGAGCTCGAAGAGCTGGCGTTCAAGGTTACTCGAGACGAGAATGTCCATCGAGGGCGAGGGCGTGAGCATGAAGGGTCGATCGCTGATGTCGTAGACGCCCGTCTCGATGAAGTCGGCGAGCACGCGATTGGCGTTGCTCGCGCAGACGATGCGATCGATGGGCACGCCGAGCTGCTTGGCATACCAGCAGGCGAGGATATTGCCGAAGTTGCCCGTGGGAACCGTTACGTCAATGGGATCACCGGCGGCCACAATACCGTCCTTGACCATCATGGAATATGCGCTGACGTAGTACACGACCTGCGGCAATAGGCGACCCCAATTGATCGAATTGGCCGAGGACAATGCGATATTGCGCGTATCGAGCAAGTGCGCGTTGAAGGTCGCATCGTCGAACATGCGCTTGACGCTCGTCTGGCAATCATCGAAATTGCCGCGCACGCCATAGACGCAGACGTTGTCACCCTCTTGCGTGGCCATTTGCTTGAACTGGATATCGCTCACGCCACCGTCTGGATAGAAGACGACAATGGAGATATGGTCGCGATCTGCAAAACCCTGCAAGGCCGCCTTGCCGGTGTCCCCGCTCGTTGCCACGGCGATGAGGTAATCGTTATCCGCACCGCCCGCAGCGCGATGCTTGTCAACGCATGCCGAGAAAAACACCGGCAGGCACTGCAGCGCCATATCCTTGAAAGCGCAGGTGGGGCCATGCCACAGCTCGAGCACGTGCATGCCGTCGGCAACACTGACGACTGGGCAGATGTCCGGCGTGTCGAAGTTCTCGTTATACGCGCGGCGCATGAGCTCGCCGAGCTCAGCATCGTCGAAGTCAACGCCGAAACGCTCGTATACGAACGCCGCTCGCTCGGCATAGGGCATGCTGGCAAGCGAGACAATCTCGTCGAGCGTCATCGAAGGCAGCTCCTCGGGAACGAAAAGGCCTCCTCCCGAGGCAATTCCCTTCAGAAGCACCTCGCTAAAGGTCAAGGGCTCCTGTGTGTTACCACGCGTGTCGATATAGCGAATTCCCATGCGAAACTCCAAGGTAAGGTGAACGTGCGATAGATGGTACCATGTATCGAACTGCGCCGAGCACACGACTCGGCACGCAAACGCTATCGGAAAGCCTGCCGAAAGGGCACGGACGAGGAGATACGACATGCCAGTTAAGTTGCTCATGGGAAACGAAGCCCTCGGGCTCGGCGCTATGCACGCGGGCGTCAACTTCGTGAGCGGGTATCCTGGCACGCCCTCGACCGAGGTGCTCGAGACCATTGCCAAGCATAACGATGGCTCCGTCCACGTCGAGTGGTCTACCAACGAGAAAGCCGCCCTCGAAGCTGCCGCAGGTGCGGCCTATGCCGGCGCACGCGCCCTCGTCACGATGAAGCAGGTCGGCCTCAACGTCGCGAGCGATCCGCTCATGACACTCTCGTATATCGGTGTCGAGGGCGGTCTCGTCATTGTCGTGGCCGATGATCCCGGCCCCATTTCGAGCCAGACCGAGCAGGACACACGCAATTTTGCGCAATTCGCCAAGGTGCCGATCTTCGACCCGGCGAGCCCCGGCGAGGCATACGGCATGATCCAGGATGCCTTCGAGCTCTCCGAGCGCCATCATACGCCCGTCATCGTGCGCCCCACCACGCGCGTGAGCCACGCCTGCGGCACCGTCAAGACGCGTGGCGGCGTGGCCGATTGTGGGGCAGAGTTCGCAAACCCCACGCGTGATGACGACGATGCCGCTTGGGAGCGCCACGTCCCGAGCGGCTTTGTGAAGGACACGCAGCGTTGGGTCGTCTTCCCGCGCACGAGCTTTCTGAACCATGGCAAGGTCGAGAAGCGTGCGGCAGCTATTGCCGACGAACTCTCGTCCGGCTATCGCCCCAACCGTATCGAGATCTCCGGCATGTCACGTGAGGAGGCCGCGCGCGCGTTCGAGGAGCGTGGCGAGTCGCGCTTCGCGCTTGGCATTGCCTGCGGTGGCATCTCATATCATTACGTCATGGAAGCCCTCGAGATGTGCGGACTCGAGCTGCCTATCCTCAAAATTGGAACGCCCTATCCCTTTCCCGCCAAACTCGCGACCGAGTTTCTCGAGGCGGCTGACGAGGTCATTTGTGTCGAGGAGCTCGACCCTGTCATCGAGCGCGAGCTCAACTTCCTCTGCGGGTTCGAGTTCTTGCCCAGCACCATCCATGGCAAGCTCGATGGCTACTTTGGCTATGCGGGCGAGCAGAGCGTCGAGGCCATCTGCGATGTGCTCGCGGAGTTTGCGGACGGGATGTGCCAGGGGGTCAGACCCCGTGGTGCACGCCAATGTGCCAGGGGGTCAGACCCCGTGGCACATCCCGTCCGCAAACCCGATCTCCCTCCGCGACCTCCCGTGTTGTGTGCGGGTTGCCCGCATCGCGCGAGCTTCTATGCCGTCAAACGCGCCGTGGGCAAACGCAAGGCCGTCTTCTGCGGTGACATCGGGTGCTACACGCTCGGCAATGCCGCACCGCTCGACATGGTCGACACCTGCCTGTGCATGGGCGGTGGCATCACCGTCGCGCAGGGCATCGAGACGGTTGACCCTGGCACGCTCGCGTTCGGTTTCGTGGGCGACTCGACCTTCTTTGCCAGCGGTATCACGGGTGTCGTCAATGCCGTCTACAACCAACACGATATGATCGTGTGCATACTCGACAACTCGACGACGGCCATGACCGGCCAGCAGCCGCATCCGGGTACCGGTCGCACGATGATGGGCAACGACGTGCCTGCACTCAGCATTCCGCGCATCCTCGAAGCACTCGATGTCGAGTGCTCAATCGTCGATCCGCTCGACTTCGAGGCTGCCGTGCAGACGGTACGCGATGCCATCGACAAGACGGGCGTGCGTGCAATCATCTTCAAGTCGCCCTGCATTTATCTCGAGCCGCCACGGCATCCGGCCGTTGAGCTTGACCTCGATGCCTGCATTGACTGCCGCATCTGCATCAAGCAGCTTGGTTGCCCTGCTCTCGTGGTCGAGGATGGCCACGTGGCCGTGGATGCATCGCTATGCTACGGTTGCGAGCTTTGCTGCAAGATATGCCCCACCGATGCGTTGCGGGAAGGGGGGACGCGATGAGTAGACGCTCCGGACTCAACTGCGTCATCTGCGGCGTGGGCGGACAGGGCAACGTGCTTGCCTCGCGTCTCATCGCGCAGGTGCTGCTTGCTCGTGACGAGCACGTGAAGACCGCAGAGACCATCGGCATGGCGCAGCGCGGTGGTTCGGTCGCGAGTCACGTGCGCGGCGGCCATCCGCAGTCCCCGCTCGTGCCCAAGGGCTGCGCCGACTGCCTCATCGCCTTCGAGCCTGGTGAGGCCGTGCGCTGCATCGACTATCTTGCGCCCGACGGTACCATCGTCGTGAACACGCAGGCAACCCAACCTCCGGTCGCGGCCTTGCAAGGCATCGACTACGACGGGTTCGAAGCGCTCGCATACCTGCGCTCGCTGTCCGATGTCACGCTCATCGAAGTCGATGGAGCCTCCATCTGCGAGCAGGTCGGATCGTCAAAGGTGCTCAACATCGCGCTACTCGCCGCGGCTGTCAAAAGCGGTGCGCTCGGCATCACGCGTGATGAGCTCGAGGATGCCATACGCGCTCGCGTGAAGCCACGCTTTCACGACATGAACCTGCGGGCCGTCGCCCTCGTCTTCGGGGATTGAGGCGGTTCCCTCTGTCATTTCGAGCGGATGAGACACATTGGACAGGTACATCTGTCTCATTGTGAAGCAATGAGACAGATGTACCTGTCCAATGTGTCTCATCCGCCATCACTTCTTGTTGAGCTTTTTCACGAGACTGCTCGTCTCGCGGGCGATGCGCACTTCCTCGTCGGTGGTCACGACGCAGATCTTGATGGGGCTGTCATCAATCGAGATGATGCGATTGACGCCTATCTGGCCCGTCACGTGATTGCGGTCCTTATCGAGAATCATGCCCATGTGCGCCAGCCCGTCGAAAATGCGCTCGCGCAGCTCGGCCGAGTTCTCGCCAATGCCTGCGGTCATAACAACAGCGTCTGTTCGCGTCATCGCAGCGTAGAAGCCGCCAATGGCCTTCTGCACCCGATACACGTACATGTCGATTGCGAGCTCTGCCTGCTCGTTGCCATCCTGTGCCGCCTCCAGCACGTCGCGCATGTCGCTAGACAGGCCCGACACGCCCAGGATGCCGCTTTCGCGGTTGAGGATGGCATCCATCTCGTCAAAGCTGATGCCCTCGCGGCGCATGATGTAGGTGATGATGGCCGGGTCGATGGAGCCAGTGCGCGTGCCCATCATGAGGCCTTCGAGCGGCGTGAAGCCCATGGTGGTGTCGATGGACTTGCCATGGTTCACGGCCGTGATGGAGCCGCCGTTTCCCAGATGGCAGGTGATGAGGCCGAGGTCCTTGAGCGGACGTCCAAGAAGGGCGGCTGCCTGCTTCGCCGCATAGCGGTGGCTCGTGCCATGGGCGCCGTAGCGACGGATGCGATAATCCTCGTAGTAGCGCATGGGCAATGGGTACATGTAGGCCTTCGGAGGCATCGTGGTGTGAAATGCGGTGTCGAACACGGCGACCTCCGGTGTGTTCGGCATCATCTTGCGCATCATGTCGATGCAAGCGTCTGCTGGCGGGTTATGGAGCGGCGCCAGCTCCTCGCATGCCTCGAGCTTCGTTCGTGCATCATCATCGATGAGCGTGGCCTTGCTGAAGTACTCACCACCCGCGACGACACGATTTCCGATTGCATCGATTTGGTCGAGGCTGCTGATGGGGCTTTTGGGGTCCTGCACCAGTATGTCTAGTAGCTCTTTGAGGCATTCCGGTACCGTAAGGCCCGCCACGTCGTAGGAAGTCTTGGCAAAGTCGGGCGCGAACGAGACGTTCATGAACGCTTCGGGCGAGCCGACCTTTTCCGCAAGGCACCTCATGAGCGACAACTTGTTATTTGTGTCGATGAGCTGGCTTTTCAAACTAGAACTTCCTGCGTTTACGACCAGTACGAGCATTGTGTCCTCCTTGAGAGGCAGGCGTCCATTGCAGCATAATCACTGTAGTGTAGCGGAATTTGACCAGGATATGAGACAACGTGCCAGGCACCCTGTTTCGGTCGAACCAGACAGTTCTGCCCCGGTGACCTTTGTCTGGTTTGATGCGGGCTACTTCTCACCCTCTCCTCTCACCCCCAAGTCCATTCCCTGCGGGTCATGACCATCCCATACGCACTTTCTAGACTTTCTGTATCGGCGGGCACTCGTCAGCCCGTCGGTTCCAAAATCAACTGAGAGAAGGAGAAAGGCGGTCATTCATGGAAGAGATGAAAGCTGCCCCAGTCGTGAAACTGGACACGCTCTCCGACGTCAACGACATCGGAAAGCCGTGGCGCTTCGAGGAAGACGGGCTCACCGTCACGCGTCTGTCCCCGTGGTCGGCTCCGGGGTGTCATCCCACGGGCTGTGGACTGAAGGTCTACACCGACGGTGAGGATCGCGTCGTCAAGGTCGAAGGCGACGAGAACCATCCGGTTACGCAAGGGCGCCTCTGCGTGCGTTGCCTCACGCTCATGGACTACATGTACAATCCCTCCCGCATCATCTACCCGATGAAGCGTGACCCCGAGAAGCGCGGCGATGCCGATGCGTGGGAGCGCTGCACCTGGGATGAGGCCGTGGCCATCATCAAGGAGAACTACGACCGCATCACCAAGCAGTACGGTCGCGAGAGCTGTGTGTGCTTCACGGGTACTGGTCGTGAGGGTGGCACCTTCAATCCGTACGGTTCGGTCATGCTCGGCACGCCCAACTATTGCTATACGCAGTCGGGTTACGCATGCTACATTCCGCGCCTGGCCGCCTCAAGCTACATCATCGGTTCGGCCTATCCCGAGATCGATTACGCATGCGCCCTGCCCGGACGTTTCGACGATCCTGCCTACGAGCTGCCCGAGTGCCTCGTCATGTGGGGCAAGATGCCGCTGTCCTCCAATGGCGACGGCCTCTTTGGCCATGCCGTCATCGACATGATGCGCCGCGGTACGCGCCTCATCATGGTCGACCCGCGCATGAACTGGCTCGCCAGCCGCGCCGACATCCATCTGCGCTTGCGCGCCGGTACGGACACCGCGCTTGCCATGGGCATGCTCTCGGTCATCATCAACGAGGATCTCTACGATCACGAGTACGTTGAGTACTGGTGCTACGGCTTCGATGAGCTGCGCGAGCGCATCAACGATCCGGAGAAGGGCATGACCTCGGCAAAGGCTGCCGAAATCACCGGCATTCCCGAAGAGAAGATCATCGAGGCTGCCCGCATGTACGCGCAGGCCAAGCCCGCCAGCATCTCGTGGGGCCTGGCCATCGACCAGAAGGCCAATGGCATGCAAGCCGGCCAGTGCATCCTCGACCTCATGGCCATCACCGGCAACATCGACGTTCCCGGCGGCAACGTCTTAGGCGATGTGACCTCCGGTCTCAACGAGGTGGGTTTCGGCTTCGAGAAGGGCGTCGGCGATCTCGTGAGCGAGATGATCGGCCTGGCCGAGTATCCCGCGTATTGCAACCTCATCATGAACGCGCACGCCGACCTCATGCTCCAGACGCTGGAGACTGGCGAGCCCTATCCCATCAAGCTTGGCATGTACTGCGGCAATAACCTGATGTCGTGCACGTCGGCCGAGCCCAAGCGCTGGCATGACGCTATCCTCAAGTCGCTCGAGTTCTGCTTCACCATCGACACCTTCATGACGCCATCGGCCCAGGCATCGTGCGACGTGTTCCTGCCGCTGGCCGCATCTGCCGAGCGCGAGGGCACGACCTTTACGCATTACGGCGCCTCCATGGGCATCAAGGGCTTCTCGCAGGCTGCAACGCGCACGGGTGAGGCCCTGACCGATGCCGAGGCCTGCTTCAAGCTCGGCAAGGCACTCAATCCGCAGTGGTGGACCGACTACGATACCGTCGAGGACTTCATCAACCACCTGCGTCTTTCGAACAAGTACAAGTTCCGCGATGTGGCTCCCGCGGTCTATGTCCAAGACGAAGTGACCTACCGCAAAAACGAGTGTGGCAAGCTGCGCAGCGATGGCAAGGTGGGCTTCAACACGCCGACCGGCCGCATCGAGCTCTACTCCACCATCTTCCAGCAGTTCGATGATGACCCGCTGCCCTACTATGACGAGCCGCAGTACAGCCCGGTCAACACGCCGGAGCTCTTGGAGGAGTATCCCTACGTGCTCACGACCGGTGCCCGCCCCTACGCCTTCTTCCACTCCGAGAATCGCCAGGTTCCCTTCTGCCGCGAGCTCAACCCCGACCCCATCGTCGAGGTGAACCCCAAGACGGCCCAGAAGCTTGGCATCGCAGACGGGCAGTGGTGCGAGATCTGGAACCAGTTTGGAAGCTGCAAGCAGAAGGCCAAGGTCACCGAGACGGTCGACGAGAACACCATCCACTGCCAGCACGCCTGGTGGTTCCCCGAGGAAGATGGCAGCGAGCCCAATCTCTACGGCAACTGGCGTAGTAACGTCAACAACCTCGTTCCCAACTTCCACTTTGGCAAGCTGGGCTTTGGCGCGCCGTTCAAGTGCCTGCTTTGCAACATCAAGCCGATAGAAGAGTGCCTCGATACTGACATGAACGAGATCTGGACGAAGTTCAAGAGGGAGGACCAATAATGAGCAAGGAAGTATACGGACTCCTCATCGATTACGAGTACTGCTCTGGCTGCCAGAGCTGCGAGGTGACCTGCAAGGAGACCCACAATTATTCCGTGGGCAAGTGGGGCATCCGCGTGCTCGAGGAAGGGCCGTGGGAGATCGAGGACGGCACGGGCGTGTTCGATTACAACTACATCCCCGTTCCCACTGATCTGTGTGACCTGTGCGTCGAGCGCACCTCGAAGGGTCGCGAGCCGGCCTGCGTGCATCATTGCCTCGCAAATGTCATCACCTATGGTCCCGTCATGGAGCTGGCCGAGAAGATGTGCGAGAAGAGCAAGCAGGTGCTGTGGTTCCCGCAGTACAAGCCGCTGGCTGCCAAGGGCAAGTTCGTGCCCACGAAGAAGAGCAACTCCGAGGGCCTTGGTGGTGCCAAGGTCGAGGTCGAGGCAAACGAGAGCTGGTCTACCGCCGCGCATCGTCGCAGCGATGACGACCACTTCGAGATGGGCCTTGTAGAGTAAGCCTTCGCGTTGTCTGGGCGGATGGTCATCCCAGGCTATCCGCCCTCGTCCCTCCCGTAGGGCGGCCTTCCAGCCATGGCCGCCCTATCCTCTTGGGGGACTGGATCCTGAAGGAGCGACCATGAAGAACAACAGCCGATTTGGACAAGCCGCCTTCGTCCACTACCGTGGCGGCGTCGAGGGCGAGGAACCATTCGACGATCATTCCACGGGAGATCCGGTCAAGATTATTCTCGGGGCGGGCGCGGTCATTCCGGGTATCGAAGACGTCTTGAGCGAGATGGAAGTGGGCGAGGAGCGGACGGTCACCGTACCGCCCGAGGAAGCCTATGGCCGTCATGACCCCGATGGCGTGCAGGTTTACCCGCGCACGATGTTCGAGTTTGGCGACGAGCTCGAAGTGGGCAGCGTATTCAAATGGACGAATCCCGCCTCGGGTATGCCGATTCCGGTGCGCGTGATAGAAGCGACCGATTCGACCGTGAAGGTTGACTTCAATCATCCGCTTGCCGAAAAGACGCTAGTATACTGGCTGAAACTTGAAGATCTGGTTGGCTAAGAGCGCTGGTTACGTCCATGAACTGCTTTCCATGCAAGGGACCAGGCTGCAACGGATGCGGTAAGTTCACTCGAACGTTCAAGACGGTGCGTAACAGCCGTGCGTTTCGATGCCCGGTATGCGAGGGCATGATAGATGCCGATACGGGGATATGCGCGCGATGCGGGCATGTGGCATATGCACCACCGGGTCAGCGCAGAGGAACGGGGGCTCTCTATGGATGCGATGAAATCCCAAAGCCAGGTGGCGCAGGATGCTGATCAGGCACAGGATCTTCCGTTTCTGAGGAAGAAGTTTCAGCCTCCTCACATGAAGGGGCGCTATGCTCTTGTGCCGGAAAGCCATATTACGCCCCAAGTTATGGACCTGGATGCGTGGAGCATCTGTCTTGTTGCGTCGCCGGCTGGTACAGGAAAGACGGCCTTACTGTCTCAGTGGTACGACGACTGTGCCCAACGTACGGGATGTCTGGCCTTTTGGGTAAGTCTTGATGCGCACGATGCATCGCCGCTGCGGTTCACGCGTGCCCTTGTCGAGGCATTTGCTGCTCACGACGTGCGGTTTCGCGAGGAAACATCACGTTTGAAAGATTCGGCCGATGCCGAGGCACTCGCTATAACCCTTGTCAACTGTGCCGATGTCGCGTTCGATGGTGTCGAGCACGTCATCATTTTCATAGATGGCTACGAGCAAGCTGCCTCGCCCGAGCTTGACGAAATGATTGCATTCTTCAACCGCTATACCGCAGACAACGTGCGCTTCGTCATCGCGGGCACGTACATTCCTTCCGCGCTCTCGGACCTTGCAATGGAATGCGAGGTGCTCGAGTTTGGAGCGCATGATACGCAATGGGACGAAGAACGTCTCGGCTTGCTCAGGAAGCAGCTTGGTCTCACGCAGACAGACATCGACGCTATCGGTTCCTATGACCTCGCGCAAACGCCGCAGGGCCTCTTCTTCATCCGCTATGCGCTTGATCGGCAGTCGAGCGCAAAACCGGCATCCGAGATTTTGCGTGCATGCTGCAGGCGGTTCTTCGAGCGCGAGCTCGTTGAGCGCATTTCCCCCGATGACATGGAGCTTCTGATATGCGCGTCCATTACGAACGAGGTGAGTTCCGATCTTTGCGACCTGCTCATGGGAACGCAGGGTGCGGCAACGCGGCTCGCAAGCTTGGAGCACAGGAACCTTTTTGTTGTTGCTACGTCACAGGCCGGTACCTGGGAGCTTGTGCCGCAGCTGCGCGCGTACCTGCGTGACCTGCTGCTAGAGCGGGAACCCGCATGGCTCCAGAAACTCGCCATGAAGACCGCTAACTGGTACCAGGAGCAAAACGACATGCCCTTGCACGGCAAGTATCTGGCGATGGGGGTTGACCCCTTCTATCTCGAAAGCACTGTCGAAGGCTCGACTGGCCTCACGCGACCGATGCGGACATCGCACAAGGAGAGTCCAAGCACGCTTTACAGCTACCTTCTTTCCAGGGAAGCGGACGATTTTCTGAAAGATCCCTATCTGGCCTGGGTTGCCGTGTGGAGCTGTGTCTCGGCGGGCGACGTGCGCCATGCGCGCTGTTGGCTCGATCAAGTTCGTTCGATTGAGGGCGACAATGCCAATGACCGGCCCTATCGTTTTGCCGATGCTCTCTGCATAGCGCTGGAAGGTGATAGCGCTCGCTCGCTTGAGATTATTCAGCCCCTTCTGGACGAGGAGGAAAATCTCCCGCTCGCGTTCAATTGCCTGCTTAACCATATGGCGGGCGAGAATCTCGAGCGCCTTGGGCGTGTGCGCGAGGGACGCGATATGTACCTCAAGGCATACTCGCTTGCCGAGCATTGCGATACGCCGTTCTATCGGCTTTTTGATCTCAACTTGCTCGCTCAGTATCACTTCTACATCGGCGATTTCGAGGAGGCTGAAAAGACCGTTAAGCGCGGCCTAGCGCTCTGTGGTGAAGAGACGCCAATCTACGGCTCTCTGCTTGCCGTGCGCGCTTCCATACTCATCGAGCGCCATGAGCTTGAACCAGCGCGCTTGTATCTGGAGGAAGCGCTTGCGTGCGTTTCCACAGAAACCAACCTGGATATGTACGTCGATGTTCAAATGGCACGCGCTCGTCTGCGCCGTGTCGAGGGCAATCGCATTGCTGCGTTCGAGATTGCATCGGATACGGTGGACGCCATGGAAGGCAAGCGCGTTCCGCGCAATATGGACATGCGAGCCTATGCGCTCAAGGCGGCACTGGCAGCTGAGCTCGATGAAATGTCGATGGCACGCGCATGCGAGGACATCATCGATGGTTTCATGGACGATACAGACGTATTTCGTTCCATTACCTGCGCGTTTGCGAAGGCTCGCATGCTTTGGCATGGGGGCAGGCGTGAGGAGTGCCTTGAGCTTCTCGAGCGCAAACGGCCAGTAATCGACGAGACGGGCAGTATCTACTTTGCCACGCAGCTTGCCGTCCTCTGCGCTTCCTATCATGCCGAGATGGGGCATGATTCGCGTGCGATGGTCGAGTTGAGCCGCTCCGTGGAACTCGCCATGCATGGCGGCTTCAAGAGCGTGTTCCTCGAGGGGCGCACCTGCATGCATGAGTTGCTCTTGCAGCTTGCGACCTCGCGCAAAAGTTCCTATGCGATCCGCAATCATGCTAAATCGGTCTTACTCCTCTTCGATACGGAAGACGAGATCAAGGACAAGATGGCCTTCAGAGAAGGCGCGGTTCAAGGATACTATTCGCTTACCGAGCGCGAACGCGAGATACTTCAGAAGCTCAACTCTGGCATGACGCGAACCGAAATCGCCCTCTCGCTCAGCGTTTCGCAGAACACTGTCAAAACGCACCTGAAGAACATCTACTCGAAGCTTGGCGTGCATACGCGCTCGGAGGCCTATCGGGCAAGTTCGAGTGCGGGTGATACCGAAAGTCCGGCTATCGAATAGTTGTTACCGGGACAATCGAGTCGTAGCCCTTTCCTGCGTCTCACCCTCCTCACCCCATAAAAACCCCTTGCACGGGTCTACTTCCGGCACGCCCTGTTTCTTAGATTGGGAACAGAGGCTTCGGGCATAGGCCCGACAGCAGCATGCCCGCGCGGCGATAGGCACACGATGTGCCGTGACGAGTATCGGCGAACGGGTATCTGACGAGCTTCCATCGTTTGTTTCGTGAGGGGAGATACGGAATGGAAGAGGCTATTCAAGAGACTAAGAAGTCGAACATGCAGGGTGGCCGTGCCTGGGCCGTCGTGTTCGTCGTCTTCATGGCGGGCTTCTGCATGCCTGCCAACATGGGCGAGACCATGTGGGTCGCGCCGCTTGTCATGCAGGCATATGGGTTTGGGCCCGATGTGCTCGGTTGGGTCAACGGTGTGTTCTACATCCTGGGAGCGCTCATCGCATTTCCTGCTGCATCGTTCGTGCGCAGGCTGGGGATACGCTGGTCGGTGACCATCGCCCTTGCCTGCGGCATCATCGGCAATATCATCGGCATCCTTGCTGGCGACGTTGCCGTGCTGATGGTGTCGCGCATTATCCAAGGTGCGGGCTTTGGCCTCATGGGTGTCATTGGAGTCACGGCAATTACTCCCTGGTTCCCCAAGGAGCGCCGTGGTCTTCCGCTTGGCATCTGGGGTGCGTGGGTCGCGACGGCAAACGCCGTCACGCCCATCATCGACGGCGCGGTTGCCGAGGCGACGGGAAACTTCATCAGCGTGTGGTGGATGCTCCTGGTTCTCGACGTCATCGTGCTCGCCATGTTCCTTATCGTCTATCGCGATCCGTCTGATCCGTACGTCGACGAGGCAGAAAAGCGCGGCGAGGTCCAGTTCTCGTACAAGGAGCTCTTCAGCAACAAGGTCGTGTGGGTCTTGGCGTTCGTGTTCTTCATCGAGGAAGGTGCCTTCATCGCCAGCCAGGGCTTTCTGTCCTCCTACATTACGGCGAATCTCAACGCGCCGCTTATCGTGGGTACGGGTCTCGTGAGCGCGGGTGCTTTCTGGGGCATGTGCTTCAGTCCCATTGCAGGCAAGATTTCCGACGCAATCCACTCGCGCCGCAAGGTGCTCATCTTCTGCATGATCAGCGCCGTCATCTTTGGCGCCTTGGTGTTCTCCGTGACTGACCTGTGGGTGTACATCATCGTCATCATCCTCAATGGCTTTACCGGCGGTGGTGTGGCGGCCATGCTGTGGGCGTCGTGTTCCGAGGTCGTGCCTTCGCACCTCATTTCTGGCGCCACGGCGGCTTTGGCTTGCTCGCAGAGTGTCGGCATGTTCCTGGGCTCCATGTTCATGGGCAATGTCATCGCGGCTATTGGCTATGCCATGGCAGGCTGGGTTGTGCTCGTGCCCTGCTTTGCGCTCGGCTTGCTTGCCGTCATCTTCGGCCTGCGTGGCAAGCTGAAGTAAGACAAAACTGCCCCGGCGACTTTTGTCTGGTTTTGGCGCCTCCGGATTACCGGGGGCGCCTTTTTCGCGTCAGGTTTTAGTGAGTATGCGCCGCGATATATTCGGGCGTGAGATCGACGAGCGTGCCGTCGCCCTTGCACAGATGCGTGAAGCCCGCCTCGTAGAGCATGGTCCTGCAGTCCGTGAGGTCCATGCCACGATTTGCACTTGTGTCAGCAGCCGTGTCGCGTGGATTGACGCCCGTTTCGGCGGTTATGAGGTTTGAACCGGCTGCGTAGCAGATGGGCGTCGGCTCGTGATGTCCAATCCACGGCAGCGGACTCACGTCCACATGGGCAAGGCACTGAACGGCGCAGATGAGCGAAAGCTCGTAGCTCGTGATCTCACCGGTTCCCTCGAAGGGCGTGCCGGGAACGTTGATGCGCTTCATGACGCCCGTCTGGATGGGATTCGTGGACTTCATGAGCTCGATTTGCTCGGCAAGCACCTCGGGCGAGTGCTCGGGGCCGATGGGCTCAACGGCGTTGAGGACTTCGAGACCAGCAGCGATCGCGTTATGGATGGTCGCCATCCTCGCCTTGGGGCTAAGTTTCGTGACCTCTCCCTCACCAAGGCGGCTGATGTGGTAGACGCCCGAAATGCCGGCCTCCTTCATGCGTTCAAAGTCCGCACGCGACGTATCGCCGACGTTGCTATAGATGTTGGTACAGGCCGGGGCCGTCTCGCGCACAAGTTTGATGACGCGCAGATAATCCTCGATGTCGTAATCGGCCATCGCCATGATCCACAGGCCGTAGAGGTCCCCATCTTGGGTGAAGCTCTTGGTGGCGGCGACAATCTCCTCGTCGCTCATCGTGAAGGCCTGCATCTGCGTATAGTCCTCGGCGAAGGAGCAGAAGCTGCAATTGGCGGGACAGGGATGGCAGGAGTAGCCAATCTGCGCAAAGAGAACGGCGGCGTTGTTGGTGCGTTGACGCATGATGCCGTCTGCAGCGCCGCGTACTGCGCACGCCTCGGCCGAATAAGGCGGCAAGGCGAGAAGTTTGGCGCATTCATCCTGGGTGGGGGCGATTCCTTCCCACGCGCGATTGATGATATCGAGAACGGCGGCATCTGGCTTGTTCATTGACATGCTCCTCTATTAGACACATAACAATAATAGGAGTGTATCATATATTGACCTAGAAAAGGAGCGAAGCCAAAAGCCTGAAAATATGCAGGTTCTGCTATCATGTCCTCGCTGTTTGGTCCGGTGGCGGTGGCGCGCCAAGATGCCGGGCTCTGACCAAAGGGGAATTGAACCTTGCGTCTCTAGTTGATGACTCATTTCGTTTCGCGGCTCATCGCCCTTGGAGGCGATTGCGTCGCGCTGTCATCAGGCGAGGTTCCCATGCAGATAATCCTAAACGACGTTTCCTATTCGTATCCCGGCTCGACCCAGACCGTCCTCGACGGCGTGCATGCCGTTTTTCCGGCGGGATGGACGGGCATCATCGGTAACAACGGTTGCGGCAAGAGCACGCTTGCCCGCATCGCGACGGGCATGCTAGCGCCTGATAGCGGTACGGTATCTCCGCGTGGCCTGGTCGTTGCGTATTGCGAGCAGGATGCGACCATTCCTCCCGACCGGCTCGAGGATTTTGCGTGCTCGTGGGAGCAGGGCGCCGTGCGCCTGCGCGTCGATTTGGGTATCGACGATGACTGGCCCTGGCGCTACGACACGCTTTCGAGTGGCCAGCAAAAGCGTTTGCAGGTTGCTGTGGCGCTCTGGGAGGAGCCCGACGTGCTCGTCATGGACGAGCCGACCAACCATGTGGACGCGCTCACACGCCAGGCGATTGCTCGGGTGCTTGCGAGCTATCGTGGCGTCGGATTGCTCATATCCCACGACCGCGAGCTTTTGGACGCTCTCGTGAAGCAGTGCCTGTGTTTCGAGGGCACGCGCATCGTCATGCGGCCCGGCAGTTATACGCAGATCAGGGAGCAGGCTGCGTGCGAGACAAAGACCACGCAGCGGCAGCGCCAGGAGGCCAAGCGGGAGACCGCGCGCATTCAGGCCGAGGCAGCGCGGCGACGTAACGAGGCGAGCAAGTCGGCCGCAAAGCGAAGCGCGCGCCATCTCGATGCGAAGGATCATGACGGCAAGGGGCGTATCAAGCTGGCGGTCTACACCGGTAAAGACGGTGTTGCCGGCAAGCTTTCCGCGCGCATGGACGCACGTCTGAAGAAGGCGCAGCAGGCGCTCGAGGACGCGCACGTGGACAAGCAGTATGCGGGCGATATATGGATGGACGCTGAGGCAAGTCCGCGCAAGGTGCTTGTGCGCATGGAGGCAAACGAGCTGGTGCAGGGAGAACATCGTCTGCATGTGCCAGACCTTGCGGTGGGCAACACCGAGCACATCGGCATCGCGGGAGTCAACGGCAGCGGCAAGACGACGCTGCTCACAGCGCTCATGCAGATGGTGCCGGATGACTTGAGCACGCTCTACATCCCGCAGGAAATCGATGGCGAGCTTGCCGCATGCATCATGGCTGGTTTGCGCGATGCGTCGCCCGGCGAGCGCGGGCGCATGCTGTCCATCGTTGCGCAGCTTAACTCCGATCCCGACCGTATCCTGGATGGTGACGAGCTCAGCCCCGGCGAGTTGCGCAAGCTTATGCTTGCCCAGGGCATTTTGCGCCAGCCGGTGTTGATAGCAATGGACGAGCCGACCAATCATCTGGACATCGGTTCGGTCGAGGCACTCGAGCGCGTGCTCGTCGCCTATCCGGGAGCGTTGCTGCTCGTGAGCCATGACGAGCGCCTACTCGAGAGGACGACGGACATCCGCTGGCGTGTGGAGAGTGAAGATGGGAGTTCCTTCATATTGCGCACGGCGTAAAAGCCAGACGAGCATACGGGACATATGTCGTATTCTTACGGAGGACGTGCATTTGGGAGTGACGGGAAGTGGATGATGGGATTTCTTCTGACGCGCAAAGCGACGATGGCTGACATGGATGCCGTCATGGATTTCTACTACAACATGATCGAGGAGATGCAGGGGACGGACTTTGACATCCTCTGGCAGCACGACAAGCATCCGAGTGACGCCCATTTGCGTGAGTCGGTGGAGCGGGGATACATGTTCATCGGTATTGCCGAGGATGGCAACATCGCCACGGCGCTCGTCGTCAACCACGATAGGGCACCCGGCTACGAGGCCGTGCCCTGGAAGGTGGATGCTCCCCTTGACGAACTCGGCATCGTGCACTCGGTTGCCACACGGCCGGCATATCATGGCCGTGGCTATGCATCCATGCTCATGGAGTTTGCGATCGACGTGTCGCGCGAGGAGGGTCTGCGTGCCCTGCAGCTCGACACCTTCGTTGACAATGTGCGCTCCCACGGGCTCTACGACAAGCTCGGCTTCATCAACCACGGTGCGCATCCGGTCTACTATGATGACCTGGGAACCGTCGACCTTGACATGTTCGAGTACGTGTTGTGAGGGCGGCAGTGAGGCTATAGCCCCAATGCTCGCATCCAGGCCTCTTCCTTGAAACCAGGAATCGCCGTCGCGTCGGTCACCAGCAGGGGACGCTTCACGAGCATGCCATCGCTTGCCAACAGGGCGTATTGCGCGGCTTCGTCCATGTCGGGCAGCTTCTTCGACAGCTCCATCTCACGGTAGAGCATGCCGCTCGTGTTGAAGAAGCGCTTGAGGGGGAGCCCGCTTCGCTCGTGCCATGCGCGAAGCTCGTCGACGCTGGGGTTGTCCTCCACGATGTGGCGCGTCGTATAGCTCACACCATGCTCGTCAAGCCATTTTTTGGCCTTCTTGCAGGTGGAGCACTTCGGGTATTCCAGAAACAGGACTTCGTTGGACATGACAGCTCTCCTTGCTAAAACAAGCTCTCGCCGAGGTACTTGTCATGGGGCATTACGAGACAGCGCTCAATGGGCTTCCAGTAGCTTTTGTACAGGGCTTTCTGGGCTAGCCCGTAGTTTTCCTTCGAGTCAAACTCCCAGACGAGCACATACTTCACGCTCTTCACGACACGCGTGAGTTCGATGGGTGGCAGGCCATCGCGAATCTGCTCCATGTCGACACGATATCCACGTTTGATGAGGCGCAACGACAAAAGGCCCGGCTGTTGCTCGAGAAGCTCTTTTGCCTCCAACATGAGTGTCTCGAATTCCTCGACCTTCTGTGGTTTCACCTGATATATGCACACTTCTACAAATGACATTGCTGCTCCTCTTTCAAGCTCCGAAATCCGCCGCGTGCTCGGCGATAAACGCGTTGGCATCCGCGAGATTCACATGGCAGTAGCCAAAAGGGTTTTTACCAAGATAGTCCTGATGATAGTCCTCGGCAGGGTAGAAGTTTGCGAGCAGCGCAGCTTCCACACGTGGCTGTTTTCCGGCTTTGCGCGCAAGCTCCATGAGCAATGATTCTGCCGCATGGGAATCCGCCGGGTCCGTCCAGTAGATTCCGGTACGATACTGCGTGCCCATGTCATTGCCCTGGCGGTTGAGTGAGAAGGGGTCGATGGTGCGCAAGTAGGCCTGCAAAAGCAACGGCAGCGAGATTACGTCAGCGTCATACGTGACCTTCACGGCTTCGGCTGCGTCTGTCGCACCCGTGCACACGTCCTCGTAGCTTGGATTCTCGACGTTCGCGTTTGCGTAGCCGACCTCGGTGCTGATGACGCCGGGAAGCCTCTTCAGGTACGCCTCGGTGCCCCAGAAGCATCCGCCGGCAAGGTATATTTCACGTGCGTTCATGATGCCTCACGAGCGAAATATCTCGTCGTGGTTTCCCGTGCGCTGAAAATACGCGACATCACCGCGAACTGCCCACACGAGCAGCCAATTACCGGCATTGCAGACATGGCATTCGTTGGAACCATCCCATGCGCCACTGAGCGTGTGCATATTATGGCGGCGAATGAGCTCTTCGCTTGATTCGACCGTGTTTTCGAGGATAAGGGCGATTACCTCTTCGAGGGGAGCGTCATTAACATGCTTTTTGGCGAACCGCTTGAGATCTCGTGAGAAGGTGCGACTATATTCTGCTGTCAGCATGATGCATCTGCCAAAGCCGCATCAAGCAACTCTCGAGCCGTCTTGAAGCGACCGCCCTTGCCGCTTGCGATCATCTCGTTCGTCTCGCGGATGGCCTCGAGGCTCTCCTCGTTAGGCTCTTCCTCGCAAAGGTCAAGCGGAATGCGCCTCGTGCGCGCAATCTGCGCCCAAAGGGCACGAGTGACACTTGCCAGATCGAGGCCGTAGAACTTGGCAACCTCCGCCGCCTCGTTCTTAATGTTTTCGTCTACGCGTATCGCATATGTCGTACTCATGATGTCCTCACTTCATGTTTACATTTGTTATACATATAATAACATTTGCAAACATCCGAAACAATCACGCGAATGTCCAGAGGCGGGTCGTGAGATAATGCGCTGCAAGGATCAACCCGTCGCTGAAGGGCATTTCATGACACAACTCATCGACTTGCAGTGTGTGGACGGGGGCGTGGCGCAGGCCCCGGTACTCGACGTGGCAGACGTCGTAGCGCTCGAGCAGCGTATCGCACAGGACGGCACCTCGCTTCTCGAGCTCATGACACGCGCGGGAAGTGCTCTCGCGCACGCGGCGCAGGCACACGCGGCGCCCGGAGCCACGGTCGTTATCCTCGCGGGCTCGGGCAACAATGGCGGCGATGGCTGGGTGGCCGCCCGCGCACTTGCCGCGACGGGTCGCAACGTGACGCTCGTGAGCAAGACAGCAGCCGATGAGATCACAGCGCAGCCGGCTCGCACCGCCGCCATCGAGACCGCGTCCACTGCTGACTTCGAGCTCGTCATTGCCCCATCAGATGAGGAGCTTGCCCGCCTGCTCAACGGCGCTGACCTTATCGTCGATGCCATACTCGGCACGGGCTTTGCCCACGACCAGGTACGCGAGCCCTATGCCACGTGGATTCGCCTGGCAAACGCGGCGAGAAACGACCACGGCGCGCGCATCGTTGCAGCCGATTGTCCGAGCGGCCTGAATGCGCAGACCGGCACAACTGCAAGCGACTGCTTCATGGCCGACGAAACCGTCACGATGATCGTGCCCAAGACCGGCCTTCTGGAACCACAGGCACATCCATACGTTGGCACGCTGCTGCTCGCCCCGCTCATTTCGATTGAGGAGTACTTCGATGACCTGCTTTGATGATGTTCGCGGCAAGCTGGGCTTCGGCCTCATGCGCCTACCGAAGATCGATGGCGAGATCGACATCCCGCAATTCGGCGACATGGTCGATGCCTTCCTCGGTGCCGGCTTCAACTACTTCGACACGGCCTGGGCCTATCCGGGAAGCGAGGAGGCCACGCGCAAGGCACTGGTTGAGCGCTACCCGCGCGATGCGTTCCTGCTCGCCACCAAAGCCGCCCCCTGGTTCAAATGCAAGAACGCGCAGGAAGCGTACGTCCAGCTCGAGACCTCGCTCGAGCGCACGGGCGCTGGCTACATCGACTACTATCTCATGCACAACCTGGGAAGCGTGCGCACGGAAGCGTTCGACCGCTTTGACATGTGGGAGTTCGCGCGGCGCAAGCGCGAGGAGGGCGTCATTCGCCATCTCGGGCTTTCCATTCACGACAGCGCCGATGCGCTCGACACCGTGTTGAGCGAGCATCCCGAAGTCGAGTTCGTGCAGCTTCAGGTGAATTACCTCGACTGGGACAACCCGGTGCACCAGAGCCGCGCATGTCTCGAGGTCGCGCGCAAGTACGGTAAGCCCGTCGTGGTCATGGAGCCGCTGCGCGGCGGGCTGCTAGCAAACCCTCCCGAATCCGTGCGTAGCGTCTTCGAGCAAGCCAATCCGGCAAGCTCGTGCGCGTCGTGGGCGCTGCGCTTTGCCGCCAGCCAGCCCGATGTCGCCGTCGTGCTCTCGGGCATGAGCGACCTCGAGCAGATGGAGGCCAACATCCGCACCATGCGGGATTTCGAGCGCATGAGCGCTGACGAGGAGGCGGTGATCGCACGTGCACAGGACGAGTTCGCGAAGTTCGACCTCATCCCCTGCACCGGCTGCGACTACTGCGCGAAGGCATGCCCGGCAAACATCGGCATTTCGGGTGCACTGCTCGCGCTCAACGCGTATGCGATGTTCGGTAGCTACAAGAACGAATGGATCGTCGGCGGCGAGCGCAAGAACAAGCGCAAGCCGAGCGAATGCCTGCAATGTGGTGCCTGCGAGAAGGTGTGCCCGCAGCAAATCCCCATCGTGGCCGAGCTTGCGCGCGCAGTCGAGCTACTTGGCTTGTAAATGGCAGGGCACTTTCGCCCCCCTACTGGAACGCGATGCTGCTGAGTGATTGCTCCACGCTTGGCGTGAGCTCGTTAACCTTGCCCTCGGCAAATGCCAGGATCTCGTCCTTTGTGAGGAAGCCCTCGTGCTTGGCAATGAGCTCTCCGTTGTCGACGAGAATGAACGAGGGGGTCTCGGAAATACCGTAGACATCGCCCTTTGTCCACATGACCTCGGCATTCGCATGATAGACCTCGACGCCGTGCTCCCTGATGGCAGGTGCCATCTCGTCAAGCAGCGGAGCTTCGCGCTGGCAGTGGGGGCACCAGGTTACGAAGAACTCGACCATAACGCGGCCGGGAGCATTGTTGACCTTTTGCTCCCAGGTCTCCTCGTCTTTTATCTCCATGATTACATCGCTATCGAATACATCTTGCATGGCGAATCGCCTCTTTCCGATGATGCAGCGCTTGTCTGCGCCTGCTAACTTCCATGGTAGCACCAGCCAGCACCGATGATGTCGTCAATACGACTTCTCCAGATATATTTTGCCAAAAGATAATAACGATCACGCTCGCAGCTGCTTCTCCATCGCCTTGCCCAGTCTTAGCCGAGCGGATAGCGTTCCAGATAGGGTGCGCAGCGGGCATGGAAGCATGCTGCGAAGTCCTCGAGGTATTCGAGTGCCCCTGGCGAGACGTTCGTGTTATCGAGATACGCGAACCCCATGACGAAACGCGCCGCGCCCTTGATATGCGCTGTGGCAAGGTCCTCATCAGGCTCGCGCAGATAGACGCTCAGCGAATCGCTGAACGTGACGGCTTTGCCCCGCTGAATTGCCTGCGCTATGCGGCCCAGCGACGACGAGTGCATGCGGATGTCCTCGAGTGGCTGGTCGCGAAACATATCGCGGATGATCTTGTTGAGCAGCGGGTCGTTGTAGTAGACGACGGGTAGCTTCGCCACGCGCCTGAGGCTGAAGGCTCCCTTGTCGGGGTGGATGAACTGTGATGATCCGACCAGCATAATCTCCGTCACGAACATCGGACGAAACGCCACGTGCGGAATGGCCGTCAGCTCGGGAACGTCGTTTTCGGGAAGGCACAGCGCGAAGAGCTCTTGTGTCGTTCCGGCTTTGAGCTCGCTGATGATCTCCGCATACGAATGCTCGATGACCTGCACGTCGTCAAGCCCCGCCTGCCTGAGCTCATCTTGGAGAAGCGAGAGGAGCGAATCGGACACGAACGCCGTGGCATGCAAGGTGGCTTCATCCTCCCCGACCTGCTTGCGACGCGGGGATGCCATGCGTCCGAAGGGATCCATCGCCGCACGCAGCAGCTCGATGTCGTGGATGCATTGCCGTGCATGGGGAATAAGCGCGAGACCGGCGTTCGTGAGCTCGAGCCGCGATCCCGTGCGGCGAAACAGCCGGCAGCCAAGATCGCGCTCAAGCGCCTTGATGGATTTGCTCAGACCTTGCTGGGAGACGTAGAGCTTCTTTGCCGCATGGGTAAACGAGCCGCTCTCGGCAATCTCGAGAAAGTATGCCAAGGACTCCGACCGCATGGGACTCCCTTGCTGAAGCTCGCCAATGATGACGCGACAGCACGCGCATACGATGATACCGCTTCCGCATGGGCTATGCCAGCAACGGGGCGTTACAACCTGTGGTTGTGGGCTCGTAACTTCTTTCTGTTTGCGTTTTCCTATCTTACCCGCGGATAATGAGCGCAAGGCAAACGTCTGCCGCCATGCGGCGTCGAAGGGAGTGGTACCATGCCCATCAAGAAGACCCGAACCGTTTGCACCACCTGTCACGCCAGATGCGGAGTGATCGTCTACTCCGATGGCGATGAGATCGTCAAGATTGAGGGCGATCCTGACAATCCCAAGTCCTTTGGTGTTATCTGCGGCGCCGGCATGTCCGAGCGCGAGATCCACAACAACACCGAAGGCCGCCTGCTCTATCCGATGAAGCGCGTCGGACCGCGCGGAAGCGGGGAGTGGGAGCGCATCACCTGGGACGAGGCGCTCGATACCATTGCGAGCGAGTCCCGCCGCATCATCGAAGAGTACGGACCGGAAGCCATCGTGACTGGCCAGGGCACTGGCCGCACCACGAACCACTGGCACTGCCGTCTCAACTCCACTTTGGGCCTGGAAGGCTGGAGTCTCGTGCCCACGCACGTGTGCCTCATGCCGCACATCCTGCCCAACGCCATCTCGCTCGGCATTTTCTCTCCGGCTGATGGTGACTTGGCGAATTCCGGCACCATGGTGCTATGGGGCCAGAACCCCGCCATGGAGCGCGGCATCATGAAGCGCATCCTGGACAACCAGAAGTCCGGTGCCAACCTCATCGTCATCGACTCGCGCTTCCAGGACATGTCCAAGCATGCCGACCTGGCCATTCAGCCGCGTCCCGGCACGGACGGAGCACTTGCGCTCGGCATCATGCGCGAGATCATCGCGAACGGCTGGTACGACGAGCAGTGGATCGCCGATTGGACCTTCGGCTTCGACGAGCTCAAACAGCGTGTCGAGGAGTGGACGCCCGAGAAGGTGGCCGAAATCTGCTGGATCGAGCCCGAGCAGGTCGTGACCGCCGTCCGCATGATGGGCCAGGACGGCCCCGTGGGCATGATGGTCGGCCTCGGGCCGGGCTGCATGCATACGAACGCCATCCAGAACGGCCGCGCCATCGCATGTCTCCAGGGCCTTCTGGGCCACATCGACGTGCCCGGCGGCGTGAACGTGCCCGTGGCCTTCTCGGTTATGCTGGATGACAAGATCACGCTGTGGGATTCGACGAAGGATCCGGGCCGTCCGGACCTCTTCACCTTTGGCGGAGAGAAGCATCCGCTGTACAAGTCCTTCGGTCGCTCCAACGATCCCAACTCCGTCTTCAAGGCCATGATCACCGGCGAGCCACGCCCCGTGAAGATGTTCGTTGCCGTCGCCGATGACCCGCTGCTGTGCTATGAGGACGCCAATCTGACCTATCAGGCCATGACCAGTCCCAATCTCGATCTCGTCGTGGTGAAGGACTTCTACCTTTCGCCCACGGCCCAACTGGCCGACATCGTGCTGCCCACGGCCGATTGGTCGGAGCGCTGCACGTATGACGAGGAGCTGGACGGTCCCTTCATCCTCGCTTTTGACCAGGCCGTGCCCGCGCCCGGTGAGTGCAAGGATGACTGGTGGTTCTGGCTGCAATGGGGCAAGCGCATGAACCCCGAGCAATGGCCCTGGAAGGACGAGAAGGAAATGGTCCTCTGGCGCCTCAAGGAGTTCTACGACTTCGACCTCACCTGGGAGGAGTTCCAGGAGGTGCCGGTGCGCGTCGTCGGTAACGCCGACCTCACCGCCGAGCCGGTGTACAAGAAGTACGAGAAGGGCATGCTGCGCCCCGACGGCCAGCCGGGATTCCCGACCGTTACGGGCAAGATCGAGTTTTCCTCGCCGACCATGCAGCTGTTCGGATACGACCCGCTGCCGGATTACACCGAGCCGGCCGAGAGCCCCTATTCCACGCCCGAGTTGGCCGGGGAATACCCGCTCATCGGCTCGACGGGGCATCGCGTCTACAGCTTCTTCCATTCCGCGTGGACAAACGTGCCTGCTCAGCGCTACTTCTACCCCGAGCCGTTCGTCGTCATCCATCCGGACGATGCCGCCACCTACAAGGTGACCGATGGCGAGTGGGTGACCATCTCCTCGCCGCGCGGCTCGATCATCTCCAAGGCGCTCGTGTCGCGCGAGGCCAAGAAGGGCGTCGTGTTCATTCCGCGTCCCGCCTGGCGTGACGAATGCGAGGCGTTGGGACTGCCCGGCTACGGTTGGGACAAGGCCAACGGTAACGTGCTCGTTCCGTCTGATCCTGCCGAGCCTGGCTACGGTGCTACGGCCATGCGTTCTTTCCTTTGCAAGATCGAGCCCGGAAGGGGTGATCTGTAATGAGTCGTGTTGATGGTGGCGGAATCGCCATGCTTTTGGACCTGGACGATTGCATCGGCTGCTACGGCTGCGAGGCGGCGTGCAGGGAGACCCATCGCTATCCCTATCATGAGGACTGGCTGAAGGTCATTCGTCGCGAGCCGTTCCTGGTGGACGGGGAGCTGAGACAATATCACGAGGTCGCGCCCGTGCTGGACAAGTGCAAGGTGTGCTATGAAGCCGATCCGAACCCGCTGTGCGTGACGGGATGTGCCGCGCAGTGCCTCAAGATTGGTCCGTTCGCCGAGATCGTGAAGGAGGCGGCGGGGCGCCATTGCGCCATCTACACTGCCTAAGGGAAACTTCGTGCATGCCCGCTGGGGCAGATGAGGAGGCGGGATCACCGGGTTCGCCATGGGCCCGGCGATCCCGCCTTCGCACGTGTGTTTAGAAGGCGATGTTGCCGAGGGTAAGGCACGCTATTGCAGGCGAGGTGCTGTAAGGAAGGTACAAACCACCGAATTGGAAGGGTGTAAAACACCGAACGAAAATGGTGTAAAATACCGAATGGAAAAGGTGTAAAACACAGATTCGCCAGAATGTTCGCTGGTGGGAGCATATATGAACAATGATGCAACTCTTATTCCAGAAGGCTATGTTCCACGGCTTATAGAGGGGCGTCTCGATACTCTTATGCGGGCTTTTGGCTGCGTTGAAATTGCCGGTGCGAAATGGTCGGGTAAGACATGGACCGGCCTGTCGCGCTGCACGAGTGTCACCAAGCTTGATCTTCCGGCTGAGCGAGAAGCGACTCTTGTGCAGCCTTCGCTTGCGCTTGTGGGGTCGACACCTCATCTTGTGGATGAGTGGCAGGAAGTCCCAGAAGTCTGGGATGCGGCGCGCAGACATGTTGATGATGCATCTGGCGAGAGGGGGCTTCTTGTCCTTACGGGCTCGTCAGCTTTAAGCAAGGGGGCCCGCAAGAAGATCAGGCATTCGGGTACGGGGCGAATAGCGCGGCTAATCATGCGCCCTATGTCCCTCGCCGAAAGTGGCGATTCCGTGGCAGCTGTGAGTTTACGGGAGCTGTTCGAGACCGGAGATGTCGTGCCCGTTCGTCATGAATCGGATGTCCGAGATGTTGCTCGCTGGTGCTGTCGAGGAGGCTGGCCAGCAAATATAGGTCTCGAGGATGAGATTGCGTATGAGACGAGCGCTGCATACGTTGAGTCCGTTTTGTGCACCAATATCGAAAACGAAGGCAAATCGCCTGAGCTTGCCCTTTCTCTTCTACGAGCTTTAGCTTTCAACGAAAGTCAAGCTGTCACCTATCGGACGATACGTAAGGACGCAGGCTTTGACGTAAGGGGCATTGACGATGACACCATTGCCTCTTACATCGATTTGTTTAAGCGAATGTACCTCGTCGAGGAGTTGTCAGGATGGGAGCCACCCATGCGAGCTAAGGCGCGCGTACGCGTCAAGCCCAAGCGCATGTTTGTTGACCCATCTCTTGCGGCCGCCCTTCTTTCTGCGACACCTGACAAGCTCATGCACGATATGCAGACGCTCGGCGTGCTATTTGAGAACCTTGTTATCCGCGATTTACGAGTCTATCTTTCAACGCTTGGGGGCGTAGGAGACGCGATTCACTACTATCGTGATGATAAAGGGCTGGAGATAGACGCCATCATCGAGCATGCGGGTTCATGGGCTGGAGTCGAGATAAAGCTAAGTGATACAAAGGTCGACGAAGCGGCGAGCAGCCTATTGAGGGCAAGGGATAAGGTTCTTGCCAACCCGGCAGCCCAAAATGAAGCTCCTGTTTTTCTGGCTGTCATCGTTGGCGCAGGGAGTCTGGCATATAGGCGCGACGATGGGGTGCTCGTCATACCTGCTAACTGCTTAACCGCCTAGGGGGAGCTTCGCGTATATCCGCTGGGGCAGATGAGGGGGGGGCGGGACCATCGGGTTTGCCATAGGCCCGCTGATTTCGCCTTCGCACGCGTGTCTATCGTGTGACGCGAATAAAAGCCTGCATGCGGCACGCGAAAGCTCTAAGATGGATGCAGACGGGTTATACTCGTTATGTCGCTCATCGTTCGAAGGAACATGCCATGTCGAAAATCGTCGTGTCAGATTTCGATCTCGGGGATACTGCGCTCGAGAGGCAAATGGTCGAGGCTGCCGGCATCGAGTTCGCCGCATTCGGAAACGAGGATGACCGTGTCCCCGAGGCGCTCATCGAGCACCTGCAGGATGCCGATGGCGCCATCACTTCATATGGTGACTATACCGCCGCGGTGTTCCAGGCGCTGCCCAAGCTCAAGGTCGTGAGCAAGACGGGCACGGGTGTCGACAACATCGACGTGGCTGCGGCCACCAAGAACGGTACTGCGGTTTGCAATGTTCCCGGCTACGGTACGGAGGTCGTCTCCGATCACGCCATTGCGCTCGCGATGTGCGTGTTGCGTCGCATTAACGAGATGGATGCCGATATGCGACAGGGCGTGTGGGACTTTCACAAACGCCGCCCGCTCGGGCAGGTGCAGGGGCGCAGCTTCGGCATTGTCGGTTACGGGCATATCGGACGGGCGACGGCGCGCAAGGCCCGCGGACTTGGCTTTGATGTCATGGTCTGGGACCGCAAGGGCGTGCCGGGGCGTTTCACGCCGGAGGACTTCCCGTACGTGAGTCTGGATGACCTTTTTGCACGGGCCGATATCGTGAGCTTTCACACGGCGCTTACGCCCGAGACGCATCATCTGCTCGATGCGAAGCGCATCGCCACCATGAAGCCCGACGCCATCGTGATAAACACCTCGCGCGGCGCGGTGGTGGATACCGACGCGCTGGCCGACGCACTTGTTGCCGGCAATCTCTGGGGGGCGGGTATCGACGTGTTCGAGGAGGAGCCCGTCTCGCCCGATGCGCCCATCTGCAAGGCACCGCACACGGTGCTCACACCGCATGCCGCCTACTGGTCGGAGGAATCGGCCGTTCAGCTACGCACGCGCTGCACGCAAAACGCCATCGATGTGGTACTGGGCAAGAAACCCGAGAGCTGCGTGAACGCCGAAGTGCTCGTAGGTTAACGACGCAGCTTGCCGCGTCACAGTAGCGGCTTGAGGTACTTTCCCGTCACGCTGTCCGTACATGTGACGACATGTTCGGGCGTGCCGGCGCAGACGATTTCGCCACCCGCCTCGCCGCCGCCTGGACCCATGTCGATCACGTAATCGGAGTTCGCGATGAGGTCGAGGTCATGCTCGATGACGATGACCGTCGCGCCCTTCTCGACGAGTCTCTGCAAGACGCGTAGTAGCACTTCGACGTCTGCCGGGTGCAATCCGATGGTGGGCTCGTCGAAGACGAAGAGCGCGTCTGCCTGCTTCTTGTGCATCTCGCCGGCGAGCTTGAGGCGCTGCGCCTCGCCACCCGAGAGCGCGGGCGTGGCCTCGCCCAGCGTGAGGTATCCCAGCCCCAGGTCGGAGAGCGTCTGCAATTTGGCCTTTGCCTTGGGGATGCTCGTGGATGCCATGCAAAGCAGCTCGTCGACCGTGAGCGCGAGGACATCGGGAAGGGAAAGCTCCTCGGTCGGATTGTCAGGCGTGCTCACTGGCCCTTCCGCCTCATTGCGACATCCGTCGATATCCTCAAATGGCAAGCGTATGTCATATGCTTCCTCGCCATAGCGCGAGCCATGGCAATCGGGGCAGGGGATGTCCACGTCGGGGAGGAACTGCACGTCAAGCGATATCTGTCCCGTGCCATCGCAGGTGGGGCAACGCAAGCTGCCCGTGTTGTACGAGAAGGCGCCGGCTTTGAGCTTGCGCTCCTTGGCCGCAGGCGCGGATGCGAAGGCGCGGCGCAGGTCGTCCATGATGCCGGAGTAGGTCGCCACCGTCGAGCGAACGTTTGCGCCGATGGGCGTTGCGTCGATAAGATGCACGCGCTTGATGTCGCCTGCATCGACCTCGTGCACGTGAGCGGGTAGCTTGTTGCCGTCAAGCGCCGCTTGCAGTGCGGGGATGAGGCTCTCGAGGATGAGGGTGGTCTTTCCCGATCCCGAAACGCCGGTGATGGCTGTCATGCGTCCCAGGGGAATCTTCACGGAAAGCGATTTCACGGTATGTAGGGGCAGCGTCTCGAGCTCGATGGTACCTTTCTCGAACATGACCTCGTCATTTGCACGTTCGCGCACATGTACGTGCTTTGCGTCCGAGAGATAGGGCCCGATGCGGGAAGCCGGGTCTGCCTCGATTTGCCCGACAGCGCCCTGGGCGATGACGCGACCACCGCTCGAGCCTGATCCGGGGCCGATCTCCACGATGTAGTCCGTGGCCCTGAGCACGCTGAGGTCATGGTCCACCACGACAACCGAGTTGCCATCGCCCATGAGGTCGTCGATGACCCCGAGCAGCCCCTCGACATTGGAGGGATGTAGGCCGATGGAGGGCTCGTCGAGCACGTAGAGCACGCCGGTAGTACGCGTGCGCACGGCGCGGGCCAACTGGACGCGCTGCAGCTCGCCGTTGGAAAGCGTGGAGCCGGCGCGGTCGAGACTCAGGTAGCCAAGCCCCAGTTGCTGCAGGCGCTGCATGGGCTCGCGCATCTCGGCGATGATGGACGTGGCCATGGGACGCATCTCCTCGGGCAGCTTGCCCGGCAGGGTCGGCACCCAAGCCGCGAGCTCGTCGAGCGTCTGTGCGGTCGCCTGCGCCAGGTTCATGCCGTCCAGAAGGCTCGAGCGTGCCTTGGCTGACAGACGCGTGCCGTAGCAATCGGGGCAGGTGCCCTGCTTGAGGAAGCGCGACACGCGGGCAAGCCCCTTCTCGTCCTTTACCTTGGCAAGTGCGTTTTTCACGGTATTGACGGCGCTGTAGTACGTGAAGTCGAGCTCGGTGGCGCTGTCCTTGTTCTTGGGCACGTAGAGGATGTGTCGCTTTTCCATGGGGCCATGCAGCACGATGTCCTTCTCGTGATCGGTGAGGTCACGGTATGGCACGTCGATGCGCACGCCCATCTCCTGGGCGACCTGCGGCATGAGCGACCACATGAGCTGACGCCAGGGAGCGACCGCGCCCTCTTCGAGCGTGAGCGTGTCATCGGCGATGAGCGTGGACTCGTCGATTTCGCGCACGACACCCGTACCCCCGCAGGTGGAGCAGGCGCCCGCGCTGTTGAAGGCGAGGTCCTCGGCGCTCGGACCATAGAACGTCTCATGGCAGACGGGACACTCGAGCGGCTTTTCGGCAGCGACGTTGAGGCTGGGTGACACGTGATGGCCGTTAGGACATTCGTGGCTACCCAGACGCGAGAACATGAGGCGCAGGTAGTTGAGCAGTTCGGTGGAGGTTCCGAAGGTGGAATGCACGCCAGGTACGGCAGGGCGCTGGCGCAGCGCGATGGCAGCCGGCACGTGCAGCACCTCGTCCACTTGGGCGCGCGTGGTCTGGCTGATGCGGCGACGCGTGTAGGTGGAGAGCGCCTCGAGGTAGCGGCGGCTTCCCTCCGCGTACAGCACGCCCAGCGCAAGCGAGCTCTTGCCGGACCCGGATACGCCGGCGATGCCGACCATCTGATGCAACGGGATGTCGACGTTGATGTCCTTCAGGTTGTGGACGCGTGCGCCGCGCACCTCGATATCCGCCGGCTCGCGGAAGGTGAGCCCGTCAACCTCGCATCTTGCCTCTTCGTCCTTATTCATCATGTTCGCCCCTCGATGAAATCCGGCGTTGTAATGATGTGCATTTCCAGTATCTTCAGGCCCTACGATACTCCTCGACGAGATATTCCGCTAATTTCCTCTTGACCTTCACGCAACGTCAAAGCGCAAGATGCCTCTCGAAGATGCGTTTGGACCGCGATTGAGGAAGGAAACGTCCATGCACATGACCATCGGCCAGATGGCACGGGAAGCCGGGGTGAGCACGCGAACGTTGCGGCATTACGAGGAGCAGGGGCTGCTCGCTCCGCAGCGTACCGATGCGGGTTATCGCGTCTATGGCGATGCGGATGCCCGGCAGCTCGCGCGGGTGCTCGCCTTGCGCGCATGCAACGTGCCGCTTCCCACCATCCGCCGCCTCATCAATGCCCCGGATGCGGACCTCGCCAGCGCCCTCCGCGCGCATCTTCGTTCCCTCGAAGAGCAGGGAAGCTCATTGGATGCGGCAATCGCGAGGACGAGAGCCGCGTTGGCAACCGTAGAGAGGATGGAAGACATGTCGACGAAAGATGCCTTCGAGATGATGAAGGAACAAGGGCTGCGTGATTTCGAGCACGAGTTTGGCGAGGAAGCGCGCAGCCTGTACGGTGATGAGGCCATCGATGCGAGCAACGCGCGCATGTTGGCGCTTACCAAGGACGAATGGGATGCGAAGGAGCTGCTGGAGGAGAGCATCAAGGTGCAGTTGCGCATCGCCATGGCAACCGACGATCCCGCGAGCGACGCGGCCCAGGAGCTCGTGCGCATGCACAAGCGCTGGATCGACCTGCACTGGGGCGAGGGCTATGACCCGGAGCAATACTTCGCGCTCGCAGAGGGCTACCTGGCTGACCCGCGCTTCGTGAAGTACTACGATTCCGCCGCGGGCGAGGGTGCTACCGAGTTTCTGGTGAAGGCGGTACGCGCCTCGAGGGGATAGACGCTGAGCAAGACTCACTTTACTCAAGTCAATTTTAGTAAAGTACATTTTACTAAAGTTGACTTGAGTATTATAATTCACAGATAAACAGCATCTGTGGAAGGAAGCCCCATGTTTATTGGACGCGAGTATGAACTCAGCACACTCAAGCGATTGTACGAGTCTGATGGGTTTCAGTTTCCCGTCGTGTACGGCAGGCGACGGGTCGGCAAAACCACACTTATCAGCAGATTTGCAAGTGGAAAGCCCACTATATTTTTCACGGCAATCGAAAATGATCGACAGATAAACCTGCGAAACCTGAGTAACGCCATCGCACAGTTCGAGCATCCCGATCGCGACCCCAAGCTTGCTGCCGTTTACACTGATTTTCAGCAGGCGTTCGAGGTCATTTTCGCGCTTGCACAAGAAGAGCGCATCGTTTTTGTCATTGATGAATTTCCTTATCTTGCCAAGGCCGACGCAAGCGTCTCGTCAATCTTGCAGTCGCTGATAGACAGCAATCACGATAATTCCAAACTTTTTCTGGTGTTGTGTGGGTCATCGCTCTCCTTCATGAAAGAGCAGGTTCTCGGTGAGAAAAGCCCCCTTTATGGTCGTCGAACAGCACAAATAGAGCTAAAGCCTTTCGATTTTTTCGATTCGACGAGGTTCTTTCCCGATTCCAACCCCTTTGACGTGGCTGCAATTTACGGAATGGTGGGAGGTATACCGCTATATCTGCTCCAGTTCCAAGGTGGCGGAAGTTTGCAAGAATTAACCGAACGTGCACTTCTTGATCCCAACTCCATCCTCTATGAGGAGCCCGGTAATTTGCTCATGCAGGAGGTGGTCAAAGCATCTCGATACAATGCTGTTATCGATGCCATTGCGGGCGGACGAACGCAGAGCAATGAGATAGCTTCTGCTGTTGGAATATCTTCCGCCGAGGTCACGTACTATCTCAAGGAGCTCGAACGCATCGGGCTTGTCATACGCGAGAAGCCGCTGCTCGGTAAAGAAAGACGTCCGCTTTACAGGCTCTCGGACAATCTATTCCGATTCTGGTTTCGATTCGTCTTGCCATACACATCATCAATCGAGAGAAACATGCCCGGACGCGCTTGGAATGCCATCAAAAATGCGCTTAGCGAATACATGGGCCCCGTTTTTGAAGACATATGCAGACAATGGCTTTGGCGGCAGGCGGATAAAGGCGCGATTTCAGAAAATTTTGATGTCCTTGGTCGATGGTGGGGGAACGATCCACGCCTCAAGCAAGAAGCTGAGATTGATATTGTGGGCGCTGTCGGCCATGAAGTGGTGCTGACGGCGGAGTGCAAGTGGAGAAACGAGGCGTTCCCAGCATCTGAGCTAGAGAAGCTTCGCCTGCGTACGGACTTGATAGGGAAGGCGGATGACGCACAGCTCTATGCGTTCTCGAAAACCGGCTTCTCGGATGCTTGCATTGAGCTTGCCTCGCAGAACGGTAACGCGCACCTTGTGAGCTTTGCCGAGATGGTGTGATTCACACTCTCGAACATCAGAGCGTGGAAGGAATAGGTTCGACGCTCTGCTATCATGTCCCTCCCTGTCTTCACGTCACGTAACCGAGGGAGTCTCCCATGAGCGAGGAAATCGATATCGAGAGTTGGATGGCCGAGCTTGTCGAGCGTATGTGCTATACGTTTGGCGAGCGGCTGGCCCTCGTGGGCATCCAGGGCAGTCGCGCCCGCGGCGAGGCCCGTGCGGATAGCGACATCGACGCAGTTGTGGCCGTGGAGGGACTGAGCCCCGAGGAGCGTATGTTCCTCGATGCCTATGATGATCCTGGCGCATTCGATGCTGACGAGCTCGCCAACGCATTGCTCGCCTGGTCGGCTTCCGTCGTGGAATGAGACAGCGCCTCTGGGCATTTGTCTCATTCGCCCCTCAAAAATGCGGGGTCGTACCCGCAGAATCCCTGTGGTGTGACGGCTATCAGCATGCTTCGGGCGCACCCTAGAATCTTCTCATCATCCGATTCGAGGGAGGTTCCCATGGGTTATTCGATCGACGATAAGGTCAAGGTGCTGAAGAAGTCTCCGGCTGCTTGCGCGGTCATCACCGAGTATTCGCCCGGATTCGAGACGGATCCGCAGATGAAGCTCGTCGGCGGTCTGACCTTCCGCAAGCTCGCCTCGTTCCCGCAGGCCGGTCTGACCGAGGAGCAGGTTGCCGAGATTGACGAGAAGCTGAAGGCTATCGAGGAATAGAGCAGGCAAGAACAAGCCGGTGCGAGGGGGCTGTCACGAGGCAGCCCCCTTCGTTTTGGCTAGCTGCCCATGGCATCGTAAATCTGCTGGGCCTTGAGCAGGATCTCGATGCGCAAGCGCTCGTCGGGATTCTTGAGGTCGCATCCCAGCTCGCGCTCGATGCGCCCGATGCGGTCGAGCAGCGTGCTGCGGTGGATGAACAGGGCCTTTGCGGTCTTGGCTATGCTCATGCTATTTGCCAGGTAGCAGCGAAGCGTCTCGATGTAGCTCACGTTCGCCTCGCGGTCGTGCTCGACGAGGCGCTTCATGCCATCGGTGAAGTACATCTCGAGCGGAAGGTCGCCGATGGCGTTGAGCACGAGCTTCATGAACGCGTAGTCCTGGAAGACGTAGCAGCGCGAGTCCTGCGTCTTGAACTCCGACCCCACGAGCGCGGCAAATGCCTGGTCGTAGTACAGGCGTACCTTGAGCAGGTCCGTGAACGCGTCGCTGATGCCGACGGTTACGCCCACTGCCTCGACGAACTCCTCCAGGTCGGCCTTCAGGCGCTCGAGATAGCCCCCGTCCTCATCGCACAGGTCATCGACGCAGATGAGGCCGACGATGGACGCGCCGTGCGCAAAGGCAATGCTGTGGGGAAAGACGCTTTCCATCTCGGAGCAGATGTAGCCGTACGGAAGCGAGGCGAGATCCTTCGACAGAACCATCTTCACGCAGACGTAGCGGCGCTTCCCGCCAAGCTTTTCGAGCCGCGAGCGTTGGGCCTGGTCAATCGTCACGCAATCCACGAGGTCGGCTATGACGTTGCGGAAGGCTCCGAAGTCTCCGCTTTCCGACGGAGGCAGCTGGCGCATCGCGAGGCTTATCGCGTCAGCGATGTAGGAGATCATGACGCCATCGCTTGGCAGGCGCCGGCGCCCCGCGTAGTCAAAGGTCACGCTTCCGGCGTATTCCTCGCCGACGAAGATGTTCTGGCACAGGTAGCTGCCATCGAGAATGGTCATGGAGATCGGGTCGTGCCTCTGCATTGCAAGGTCTTCGCTTGCCAAGAAGGTGCTGAGGTTCGCGAGGTCGAGGTAGGTGCCCGCCTGGTTTTCGGTCGCCGCCAGGACTCCGAAGTACTCGTCGAGGACGAGGATGTCGGTTCCGAGCACGGGCGCCGCGACATCTACGATTCGCTGGATGCCGGCCGTGGTGTTGATGATGTTCGCTATCTCGGCATCGAGCGTCTCGTAGCGATTGTAGATGTCTTGCACGAGGTTGAACACGTTGAAGATGTCCGTGTCGTCGGTGACGTGGATGATGCAGCATCGGTTCTTGTAGAACGAGAGCTGCATGGTGTCGCCCACGACGACCAGCACCGCACCGGGGCGCACCGACGAGCGCATCGGTAGCTTGTCGGCGCGGATGATGTAGAGCGTGTCCTTCTCGAAGATCTGGCCGTTGCCGGTGTAGAAGCGCGGACGGCTCAGGTGCAGCCCGCTCTCCTTGCGACCGAGCATCTCGACGGAGATGTGATCATTCAGGTTGTCGAAAACGATATCGGCGTTGAGCTTCATGCTGCCGTCCCTAGAAAGGCGCCTCGTTTGGTGCATATCATGCAATGCCAAACGCAGCAGCACAACCCTGCAAGCCGTTCATAAAATACGGTAAGACACATACAAAATGTAGGTGTGTGACATGACGGGCAACGCCATTGAAACGACCTGCCGGGCAGGTATCAAACCTCCGCTTTGTAGAATACATCGGCCTCGGCACGCTTCGTAGTATCTGTTCCAAGCGCGGTTTTCCATCCCGAATGAAGGAGGATACTATGGCATTGCACGACAAGCTCGACTCCTATAAGGCAGTCGAGACCGTATGGGGCAAGCTCATTCCTGAGAAAGAGGCCTACCGCTACTGTTTGAGGGAAATGGCCGCCTTCTGCTCCAACATTTTCCAAGTGATGCGCATCTTCGAGCCCGACTTCGACAAGCGCACCGAGGCAATCTGCGAGATGTCCTACAACTTGAACATGGGCGTGTCCGGCGAGGAATACCTCAACACATTCTACGATGACTGGAACATCCCCGAGTTTTGCGAGAAGAGCTCCTGGCTAGGCGCGATCTTCGGTGACTATGGCGACGAGGCCGAGAACATGGCCGGTCGCGTCATCCAGTTCACGAAGGACAGGGTCGAAAAAGAGCTTGACACCTGCCCGTGGGATATCGTCGGCGCCGAGCTCTGTAACATGACGACGGCCATGTTCACCGCTAACTTCGATCTCGCCAACGGTGGCGAGAACGACGTATCGCTCAACATGTGCGAGGCCCGTGGCTGCGGCGATCGTCATTGCCGCGTCGTGGCGGAGCGCCGCTCGACCTTCGGACTGCCCAAACAGGGCTTCCTCGATCACATGGGCACGCCGGTCATGCCGGTTCATGACACGCCCGAGGAGCGTACGGTCTCGGAGGGTCAGCTGCTGCGCAACGGTCAGTATTCCAACGCCTTCGGCGAGGAGCACAGCCTCGAATATGACTATCGCTGGCTATGCGAGTTCGGCTGGGCGTGGTGCGTTGCCTTCCCGCTCGCGGTCATTCGCGATCTGCCTGATGACGAGGAGGAGTTCCTCCGCATCTTCCGCATCATCTTCTCGACGGCGGGTAAGAACCTGTTCATGGAGCCGTTTACCAAGCGCGCCGTACGCGACTGGCTCGGCGTTCCAGATTCCATTGGCGAAAACGATCCGCGCATCATGGGCGCCTACATCAAGACGCTCATGGACTGCCAGCTCGTTCCCAACGAGCTCGATGCCTTCACCAAGGACGAGGTCCGCATCAAGGTCCTGACCGATGACTTCAACGGCCGCTTCGAGATGGCACCCATGGACGAGCTTGCCATCGGCTACGAAGCGCTGTGGCATAACGCCGTGAAGACCCTGGTCAGCACCGAGTGGTCGTGCTGGTTCGAGGGCATGGACGACGAGGAAATGACCATCGTCATCGCCCGCAAGATCGACAAGCGCATGATTTAGGAGGTACGGAGATGCTATTCAAAGAGGATGAGGCAGCCCGCGCCGAGGCGCGTGCCATACGTGAGAACGCCGGGTGGTATCGCTGGACCCACGACCTCGTGGAGGTGCAAGGTCCGGATGCCGGACGTTTCGCTCAGCACCTGTTCGTGAGCGATATGGGCAAGGTTCCGGTTGGTCGCTCCAAGTACACTACCATGCTCAACGAGGATGGCAAGATCATCGACGATGTCATCGTCATGCATATGGGCGATGACCTGTACTGGGTGTCGACGCTGTATGGCCCGCAGTTCGTGGCGTGGGCCAGCGAGCATGACGATGGCTTTGACGTGACGTGCAAGGACATCACCAAGGATGTCGACATGTACGCAGTGCAAGGTCCCAACTCGCTTGCCATGATGAACGACCTGGCGGCAGAGCCGGTCGACGATCTCAAACGCTTCGCGATCATGAATGACTCGATTGCGGGCGTGGACGTGAAGATCCATCGCGCGGGTTTCACGGGCGAGCTCGGCTACGAGATCTACGTGCCGATGGAGCAGTCGTCCGCCATCGAGGCCGCTCTCAATGAGGTGGGCGAGAAAATGGGCGTTCCCGAGCTTCAGATTCTCGAGGTGTACGTGCGCAGCATCCCGGTCGAGAAGGGCTTTGCCCTGCGGCAGGACATGTACGGCCTCACACCCTATGAATGCGATCTGGGCTGGTCGGTTGCCATGGATACGGATTTCGTCGGCAAGGAGGCGCTACAGGCTGCGGTCGAGGCGGGCAACGATTACAGGCTCGTGGGCCTCGAGTTCCTCAACGACTCCTACGAGGACATCGCCCAGCGCGAGATCGTGTACCGCAAGGGCGTGCCCTGCGGGTTCGTACGCGCAGCAATTTACGGCTACACCGTGGACAAGAACATCGGCTTTGCGGTCATCGAGGCAGCCAAAGCGATTAACGGCGAGGAAGTCACAGTTGGCGAGAACGAGTCGCCCGCCATCATCTGCGACAAGGTATTCGTGTAGGAGGACGCAATGAAGCTTGAGGGCAAATCCATAGTCGTCACCGGCGCGGTCGCCGGCATTGGCAATGCGATCACCGAGCTGTTCGCTAACGAGGGTGCGAACATCATCGCCGTGGACAAGCAGGAGGAGCGCCTGCTCGACTTCTGTTCGTCCATGGATGCACCGGGCAAGGTGGTGGCGTTTCCCGGAGATGTGTCGTTCCAGGAGACGACTGACGGCATGATCGATGCGGCGGTGCGCGAATTCGGGCGCTTCGATGTGCTCGTGAACAACGCCGGCGTCATGGATGACAACACCGCCATCGGCGATATGAGCGACGCGATGATGGAAGAGTGCTTCGCGGTAAACGCGCTCGGCCCCATGCGTGCTATGCGCAAGGCCGTGCAGACCTTCATCGAGCTCAACCCGGATGCCGAGGAAGACGAAGATACCATCGGCAGTATCATCAACTTGACCTCGGTGGGGGCCGTCCACCAGACCGCCGGTGCCGCTTACTGCGCATCGAAGGGCGCGCTGCTTTCGGCAACGAAGAACACCGCCTTCATGTATATTCACAAGGGCATACGCTGCAACGCCATCGCGCCGGGCGGCATCGTCACCGAGATTCCCATCACCATGCCGCCGTCGGACCCCTTCGGGTTCGGTCGCACGAGCGAGCTGCTCGTTCATTCGTCGCTGCTCGGCATGCCCGAGGACATCGCGAACGCCGCGCTCTTCCTTGCGCAGGACGAGTCGCACTTCGTGAATGGAGCTGTCATCACCGTTGATGGAGCCTGGACGACGTTCTAAAACCCGTGCGTTGCTGCAATCTGGGACGGTAGCGGCGCATCCAGCCAGCAGGTGCCCGACCACACATCGGGCACCTGCATATACTACGTGGTTGAGGAGAACCGCTAACGATTTAGCTCGTGGCGGGGTTGTCGATGCGCCATTCCTCCACGGTCTTCTGCAGCTTCTTGCGATAGCAGGACTGCGCCGTGTACAGCACCGCGCACGGGTTATTGCCAGCGAGAAAGTCCTTTGTCGCGAAGGTGGTGACAGGCGCATCGGAGTACTTGCAGAAGAGGGCGTCGTGACCCACGCATATGCCCATGAGAATGTTCAGGTCCGTCTTCGCCTCGTTGAGGAGAAGCGCTTGCATGATGGGATTGCAGACGACGCCTCCAGAGGGTGCTTGACGACTCGCGGCAACACGATATAATTTCCCTCGCTAAAATTCACGTGGGCTTTTCCGGGCGCGAGCCATCTTTTTACCACGGCCTCTTTCGGGGTCGTGGTTTTCTGTTTTCAGAGCCGGCGATCCAGAAAACTAGACGTAAGTATTGTCTAATAGAAAGGACACGCCAAATGTTCCAAAAGTCGAATAGCAGGGGAATCGCCGCTCTCGAAGTCTTTGTTGGTGGCGCTTGCTATGGGGCGAATGCAACGATGTACAAGCTTGCATATGCCGATGGCTTCTCATGGCCACAAGTTGTCGGATGCCAAATGTGGTTCGCAGCTGCCCTATTTGGGGTTGCATTGATCATTTCTCGCATTTGTGGACAAAAATGGACGAAGATCGGGATGACGCTCTCACTTAAGCTTATGGGGTTAGGCGCATTAAGCTGCACGACGGCGATACTCTACTGTTTTGCCATGTCGCGCCTTCCCGTTGCGGTTGCCCTGACGCTGCTTTTCCAGTTCACGTGGATTGGCATTGTCATTCAAATAATCATTACCCGTCGTCTACCCAAACTTCAGGAAGTCATCGCGGCTTTGGTTATTCTTACAGGCACAGTATTGGCAAGCGGCGTCTACAAAACCGGCATCTCTGGTCTCGACTTGCCTGGTGTCGTGTGCGCCCTTTTGGCCGCAGTTAGCTGTGCCTTATTCGTGACAATGTCAGGACGCGTCTCCTCTCCGTGCTCCTCGTCGCAAAGAGGGTTCATTGTGTGCCTTGGATCATGCCTTGCGTCTTTGCTCGTTTGCCCCGATTTCTTGTCTTCTGGTGTCATCGTTGGCGGAATCGCTCCCTATGGCCTGGTCATCGGGTTCTTCGGCATGCTTTGTCCCGTGCTCCTTTTTGGGCTGGGCTCTCCCCATCTGCCGGCCGGAATATCGACTTTGTTGGCGTCAGCGGAGCTTCCCGCCGGCTTGCTCGTTTCGGTATTGGTGCTGGGAGATGCTATCGATCTCATGCAATGGATAGGGGTCGCGGTCATTCTTGCGGGAGTCGGCATATCGCAGCTTCACGCAAATGAGCCCGTTGCGGATGAGGCGGGGCGCTGCCGGTTCATCCAGCGAACGTGCCGGCCTTGATGGGCGTGCACGGCGATATGCCGGCAGGGCCCGAGTTACCGGAGGCCGTCATCGGTGCCGTTGCGCGATTTGTAGTCCTCGAACATATCGAACATCTCCATTTTCGAGTGAACGCCCAGCTTTCGATAGATGTTGTAGATATGCGTTTTTGTGGTTCCCGGAGCGATGTAGAGCTTTTCGGAAATGTAGGTGGCCGTCTTTCCACTCAAAAGCAACGGCAATACATCTTTCTCTCGATTGGATAGATTCCACGCCGCCCCAAAGGACGTGATGTCGTTTTCCTGTGACGGGTCGTTTGCACCTCGTCCGCGTGTGCCCGCAGACTCTGCGTTCGAGGCGTCTTCGATGATTTGCCTCTCGTCGGTTGCGGAGCGAACAGCGAATATCTCCTTTTCGGTAAAGACCAGTGTTGATGCGATGACGACCACGGGAACACCGAGGACGACGGCAAACAATGGCGGGGAGAGCAGATGCGAGACCGTTTGCGAAAGCAAGCCGAGCAGCCATCCGAGAAGCATGCCCAGGGTGATCATTGCCCGTGCGCGACCGAAGACATTGACTGGCGAAAGCCCCCGGAGCTTCACCTCGTTGCATAGATCGTTGAGTGCAAGAATCTCGAATGCGAGGTATGCCGACATCACCAGGAAGCACGAGACCGTCGTCATGGAGGATATTTGGAAAAGAAGGCAGGCAAGTCCCAGACTTAATGCGAGTGGCACAAAGCGATAGATTCTGTAGACCATCTGAATATCTCTAAGGTTATGGAAGGCGATAGCCAATGCTAGGCCGACCACGATGCAGCATGGAGCCTCGACGAAAGGACCGACCAGATAGCTCTCAAGTCCATTCGACGCAATCACGCTCGTCACGAGACTAAACACGAGTGCATACATACAGAGCGCAAGGCTGATTCTGCGGATGAACGGAAACAGCCTGAACGACAACGACCCTTCCGAGACGTATTCCCTCTCGTCCTCCTCGTCGCCGCCATGGCTTTTGTGCGAAAGACGAAAGGCCAGGGCCGAGAATATGGGCAGGAGGAGCGTGCATCCGAGGGCAATTGGATGGTACAGCGCGCTTATCAGGATGCACACGACGGCTCCCAGCGCATAGGAAGATGCGAGGTAGATGGCGGTCTCTCCGATATGGTTGTTGCCGAAGAAGCACATCCATAGCATGAACATGCACGCGTCCGTCATTCCCAGCAGAATCACGGTCACCACGGATAGCTCCGCAATACCCACTACGACCAGAATCGATGAGAGCAAGCCGCATGCTAGCGAAAGGACGAACAGGAGCCTTCTGACGAAGTCGCTCGACGCCTTCTTGGAGACGATGAGGATCGCCCCGATAAATATGAGGCGGAACACCAACTCCGCCGCCTCGAACGGAAGTCCCAAAACTGGCTCTTGATCGAGGATTAACGATGGGCTGACGCAGGTTAAAAATAGCCAGGCCCAATAGAACCCGAAGCCGAGCATTCGCAGGGGGAACATATTCTGGTTATTCATACCTAGTCCCTACACTCGTCAATTCGTATGTCTAATACTACTTGCTAGAGTCTCATTTCCGTATAAACCTTTAGTAGTAAATCCTCAATCTGCCTAAAAGTTTATGTTCCTGGACGCTGTCGGAGGATAGCTTTCTTCATAAGGATGGAAGGAGTGTGCGCATCGCTGTGCGCTCCTTCGGCAGCTTCTTAGAAGAGAGGAAGGTAGCCAATGGGAGATCGAAAGGAAACGAGGGGCGATACTGTTTACAGGGGAATCGCCTGGTCGGCTTTCGCGTGCAGCGCCAACACCTCGTGCGTTGACGTGAAGGACAACAAGATACTGCGCATTCGACCGCTTCACTACGACGATGTGTCGAGCGTGGAAGAGCGCAGGCCGTGGAAGATCGAAGCAAGGGGGAAGGTCTTCGAGCCGGGTGAGAAGACGATGATTCCTCCCTTGTCCATCAGCTACAAGAAGCGAATCTATTCCAAGAATCGCATTCTGCATCCGATGAAGCGCGTCGATTGGGATCCTAACGGCGAGAGAAACCCCCAGAACAGGGGCAAGTCCAAGTATGTCCAGATTAGCTGGGATGAGGCGACGCAGCTGATCGCGGACGAGATAAAGCGCGTCCACGACACCTATGGCCCGCTTGCGATTCTGTGCCAGGCGGACGGTCATGGCGAGACGAAGGTCGTCCACGCGCCCCATGGAGCGCAGGCAAACCTCCTCGACCTTTGCGGTGGCTATACGCTGCAATCCAGGCAGCCCGATAGCTGGGAAGGCTGGTATTGGGGTGGCAAGCATATCTGGGGCAATGAGCCCGTGGGAATGCAAGTCAATCAACGAAATCTGTTCAAGGATGTCGCCGAGCACGGTGACGCCGTGTTGTATTGGGGCTGCGACCTGGAGACGACCCCGTGGGGCTGGGGCGGCGAGCAGCCAAGTCGCATGGCATACTTCCTCGAGGAGGTCGGGCTCCGCTCTTTCTTTATCTCTCCCGACCTCAACTACACGGGTGCGGCTCATAAGGGCAAATGGATTCCCGTCCTTCCCAATACCGATGCCGCCTTGCAGCTGGCCATCGCCTATGTCTGGCTGACCGAGGGGACCTACTACAAGGATTACGTCGAAACCCATACGATTGGTTTTGACTGGTTCGAGCGATACGTTCTTGGAGGAGAGGACGGCATTCCCAAGACGCCCAAGTGGGCAGAGGGCAAATGCGGTGTGCCGAGCTATACGATCAAGGCGTTCGCCCGCTATTGGGCGAAGCACGCCGTGTCGATTGCCCATGCCGATGGCGGCGGCATGATTCGTTCACCTTTCTCTGCCGAGCCCGCCCGTCTCGAGGTCGTGCTCTTGGCCATGCAGGGTATCGGCCGTCCCGGCGTCGGGCAGCTCCATCTCATCGAGTTTGGCCAGTTCGGCTTCGACGAGTGGAACCCGATGCCGCGCTCGGAGAAGTATTTCGAGGTGCCCGGAGCCTATCACGGTTGGATGGAGCTTCTGGATGGTCATCCCTCGTTCATCCCCAAGACCATGATTCCCCAGGCGCTTACCCTCGAGGAGGGGGAGAAGCTGCGCTGGCACGGCCATGGCGTCTGCACCGCGCCGCGACCCGACCAATTCGTTCCGTTCGAATGGCCGCTGGATGGCGAGCCGTACATCCACATGATTATTTCGGACTCTCCCAGCTGGATGACGTGCTGGAACTGTGGCAATGCCATGCAAGACGCTCTTCGCAACCCGAGGATCGAGACGTATGTCATGCAGCATCCCTGGTTCGAGAACGATGCCACCTTCGCCGACCTCATCCTTCCGGTGAGCACCATGTTCGAGCAGAAGGACATCGCCGTCGACAACTGGAGCGGCCAGTTCAACATGATGTATATCCAGGATGAGTGCATCAAGCCTCTGGGCGAGTCCAAGTCTGACTGGGAGTGCGCCATCGAGGTCGCACGCAAGCTCGAGAAGTTTGGCGGTGCGTACGAGAACCTTGTTGAGCGCTATACGCAGGGCAAGGACGTCGATGCGTGGATCAAGGCGGGCTTCGAGAGCGCCAAGGTTGATCCGGCGATGATGACGTACGAGGAATTCGCGGACAAGAAGATGTGCCTCGCCCCCACTGCCGAGGGCTGGGAAGATGACCCCGTTGCATTGTCCCTGTGGTATGAGGATTGGGCGATGCAGCCGATGCAGACTCCTACCGGGAAGATCGAGATCTACTCAACGGGCCTTGCCGAGAACTTCCCCGAAGACAAGACGCGTCCGGTCGTTCCCCATTGGATCGAGGAGTCGGAAGACCTCAAGGAAAGGCTCTCCTGCGATCGAGCCGAGCAGTATCCCTTCCTCATGATTACCAATCATCCGCGCTGGCGCGTTCATTCGGAGCACGATGACGTGACGTGGTTGCGCGAGATCAAGACCTGCAAGGTGAAGGGCCCCGATGGGTACATGTACGAGCCCGTATGGCTCAATCCCATCGACGCAGGAAAGCTCGGCATTGCCGACGGAGATGTCGTGAGCGTCTACAACGAGCGCGGATCCGTACTCGGAGGCGCGATCGTCACCGAGCGTACGATGCCCGGCACGGTGTACCAGGACCATGGGGCGCGTATCGATGCCATAGTTCGCGGAAAGGGCGGCCTTGACCGCGGCGGTGCCAATAACCTCATCTGCCCCCTGGCAACGGCATCGGAGAACACGCTTTCCGAGGCGACGAACGGATTCCTCGTCAATGTCAAAAAGGTCGACGTCGTCGCCCTCGCCGAAGAGTATCCCGAGGAATTCAAGCGTGAGTACGACCCCGCTGATGGCCTCAGAATCTCGAGCTGGCTGGTTGGCTAATCCAAGAGCAACGGCCGATCAAGATAAGGAGCAATGGAAATGAAGGTTTTTGTTTACGACCTCGACAAGTGCAATGGATGCCATAACTGCCAAATCGCCTGCAAGGACGAGCATGTCGAAAACGAGTGGCTTCCCTACGCGAAGCCTCAGCCCGACACCGGCCAGTTCTGGTGCAAGGTCGAGGAGGAAGTGTGCGGCAGGACCCCGCACGTGAGGGTCAGGTATCTCCCCACCCAGTGCAATCATTGCGACGAGGCTCCGTGCATGAAGAACTGCGACGCCCTCTACAAGCGCGATGACGGACTGGTGATTCTCGATCCCGAGAAATCGAAAGGCAAGAAGGAGATAGTCGATTCTTGCCCCTACGGTGCCATCTACTGGAACGACGAACTCGAAATTCCCCAGAAATGCACGGGCTGCGCTCATCTTCTCGACGATGGCTGGGCGGTCCCACGATGCGTCGATGCCTGCTGCACGGGCGCCCTGCGATTTGGCGAAGAAGAGGAGTTCGCCGAGGAGCTGAAGAATGCCGTCGTGCTCCAGCCCGAGCTGGGTACTTCCCCGCGCGTCTACTACCTGAACATGCCAAAGCGGTTCGTCGCGGCGACTGTCGTCGATATCGATGAGGACGAGGTCGTTGAGGGCGCAGAGGTGATCTTGCAGCGAGCTAGCGACGGCGAAGTCGTCCTTTCGTCTCACACCGACGAATTCGGAGACGTGTGGCTCGAGAATGTCGAGCCGGAGTCGTACACGATGTGGCTCAAGAAGGAGGGATATCTCGATCAGCCGGTCGAGGTGGACCTTACCAAAAAGGACCAGGCGTTCCCCGAGCTTCAGTTCTTCAAGGCGCCGGAGCGCGCGTGATTGATAGCCCTCGTTCAAATTAGGAGACAAAATGGAAACTGTCCAAGAAGCGCCAAAGAAGAAGCTGGAGCGTGGCAATGGGATGAATCAGCTTCCCAAGACCCCTCATCTCCTCGCCTTTGGCTTGCAGCATGCACTCATCATTCTTTTCCAGACCCTGCCGGCACCTCTGCTCATCTCTGCGGGGGTTGGTCTCGACGCCGTGCAAACGGCCCTGCTGGTGGCATCCGCGCTATTCGTAAGCGGCATATGCACGTTCATCCAGAGCTTCGGCCTGGGTCCCATCGGAGCCAAGATCCCGATGGTCATGGTCGGCAGCTTCGTGTTCATCGCGCCGGCTGCCCTGATCATCCCCCAGTCCGGCTTCGGCGGATACATGGGTGCATGCATTGTCGCGGCAATCATATGCGGCGTCATTTTCGTGCTGTTCTCCGGATGGCTTAAGGTCATCTTCCCTCCCTTCATCTCGGGAGCGGTGCTGTTGGTTTTGGGTACTGGCCTCATCGGAAATGCCCTGAACAACTGCGCCGGTGGTGCGGGCGTCGAGAACTACGGTGACCCCATGTTCCTGGCGCTTGCCGGCATTACGTTTCTCATCACCCTGGTGCTGAGCGTCTTTGGCAGAGGCTTTATCCAGGGCGCGGCGCCGCTGATCGCCCTGATCGTGGGGTTCATCATCAGCATTTGCCTGGGCATGGTCGACTTCTCGTCGGTGAGCGAGGCCGCATGGATTGGCGTCCCGCAGCCTCTCGCCTGGGGAATCTCGTTTCCCATTGACGCCTGTCTCGTGATGACGCTCGTCGCGGTTTGCGGTGTTGTCGAGATTCTCGGTACGACATCCGCGACGGTCGACACCGCCGCCAATAGGCCCGCCACCCTGGAGGAGACGCGCAAGACGGTGCTGACCCAGGCAGTGACGAGCGTGTTCGCCGGCATTTTCAACGCCGTCCCGACCATTTCTGGATCGGCCAACATCGGCCTCATGGGCATCACGAAGGTGTTCTCCCGATACGCCGTTGCGTGCGCTGGCGTCATCGTTCTTCTGATGGGACTTTGCCCGAAGTTCTCCGCAGTGTTCTCGGTCATCCCCAATCCCGTATTTGGCGGAGCCGTCTTGATGATGTTCGGAACCATTCTCGTCAATGGTATGAAGATCATCATGGAGAGCGAGCAGACGGGCCGCACCCAGACGATTCTCGCCGTGGCCCTGGCCATCGGCATCGGTTTCAACTCCTTCCCCGATGCGCTTGCCCAGTTCCCGTTCTGGGTATCCACCATGCTCTGCGGCGTCCCTGGCACCGCCTTTGCCGCAGTCATCCTCAATATCGTGCTGCCGGGGCGCAACCTCAAGAAGCAGTCGCTGGAAGAGCAGGTCGGAAGTCTTCCGGAGAACCAGGCCGACGCGCAGGGTGCCACGACTGAGGAAAACCTCATGGGTGTCGAGGTCGATGTAAGCGACCTGAAGGCTCCCAAGTCCGGAGAGCCTGTCTCCCCGATTGATTTTGAAGCTGCAAAGCATCCAGATAACGAAAAACGCTAGAGACGGCCGAGCTGTCATTGCGAAGCCTGGAGAGGCGGGAACATGAAAGCTGAAGGATACAAGATAAATGATAGACCTCCGGTCAAGGAGCTGATTCCCTTCGGCGTCCAGCACGCGCTTCTCATCGCGTTCCAGGCCCTGCCGTACCCGCTGCTTGTTGCGGCAGGGCTGGGGTTCGACCCCGCACAGACGGCGATACTGGTGTCTTGTGCCTTCTTCGTCGCGGGCCTCTCGACCATCCTGCAGACGATCGGCGTTGGTCCCGTTGGCGGAAAAGTTCCCATAGCCATGACCGTGAGCGTCGTCTTCGTGTCGCCGGCGTTGCTGATCGCACCGCAGGTGGGATATGCGGGATACGTCGGGGCATGTCTTGTGGGCAGCTTGATCTGCGGATTGGTCTTCTTCGCCTTCTCGGACAAGCTACGCATTATCTTTCCGCCCTTTGTCTCGGGCTCGGTCGTGTTCGTGCTCGGCGCAACGCTCATAGGGGTGGCCCTTGGGTATTGTGCCGGGGGGAGCGGGAATGTCGATTATGGCGACCCGTCCAATTTTGTCTTGTCTGGCATCACCCTCTGCGCCGTGCTCGTGTTTCACGTCCTGGGCAAGGGATTTCTTCATGGGGCGGCACCGCTGATAGGCCTCTGCATAGGCTTCCTGGTCGCGATCGGCATGGGAAAGGTCGATTTTCAGCCAGTGGTTGACGCGGCGTGGATAGGCCTTCCCCAGCCACTCTATTGGGGTATCGAGTTTCCCCTTGACGCCTGTCTGACAATCGGATTCCTGGCAATTTGCGGCGTGGCGGAACTGCTTGGCGACGTGTCGGCCACGACCAAGATAGCCGCGGACAGAATGCCGACAAGGCGCGAGACTCGTGGCGTCATCTTCACCCAGGCCATCACCAGTGCGTTCTCCGGCCTCTTCAACTGCGGTCCGACGATTTCCGCTAGCGCCGATGTTGGCCTTTTGGGGTTCACGAAGGTGTGTAGCCGGTTTGTCGTCGCCGTGGCCGGATCCATTATGGTCCTGGCCGGAGTCTGCCCGAAGATAAGCGCGCTTTGCTCCGTGATTCCGACGGCGGTTTTCGGAGGAGCGGTCCTCCTGATGTTCGGTGTCATTCTCGTCAATGGCATAAAGATCATCATGGAGTCCAAGCCAGACGAAAGGGTTGTGACTATCGTCGCCGTATCCACCGCGATAGGCCTCGGTTTCAACGCGTTTCCAGAGGCACTGGCCCAATTTCCCTTCTGGGTTTCCATGTTCTTGTGCGGAATACCGGGAACGGCCTTTACGGCAGTCTTGCTGAACCTGGTTCTTCCCGGAAGAAAGAACTCGACCCAATGGGAAGACGGCGACGAAGACGTGGAGAATCTCATCATAGCCGAGGACGAGGGCCTTGTTGGAATGGAGCCTGAGCCCAAAAACGAATGAGTGCGAAATGCACCGCAAACGCTTGCCCTCCTTTTCCAAGACGACGTCTCCTTCCCTCCAGGAGACGTCGTCTCATGTGAGAAGGCGACATGTGCCGCGCGCAAGCGCTTGTATTATGCCTCTAGCAGCCAGTCGATGACATTCTTTTGCTTGATGCCGTTATGGTCAGATGAACCTATACGGTCTAACGTAAGCAAGGTCTTTGGATAATCGTCGCGAATGGATTGCAAGGCAGACAGTTCGCGTTCGAGTGTCGCAGACTCCATGACCGTCTGCGACACTTGGTAGTAATGCGGCCCCGCTTGGTCGCTTGCTACAAAGTCGACTTCCCTCTCGCCGATCTTGCCGATGGCGACACTTCTGTACCTGCGCAGCAGTTCCAGATACACCACGTTCTCAAGACAACGTCCGACATCTTGCTTGGTTTTACCGAGGAGCCAGAAGCGAAATCCCAAATCCCCAAGATAGTACTTCTCAAGAGTTTCGAGATATTCGCGCCCCTTAATGTTGTAGCGCTCGGCTCTGAAAAGCAGGTAGTTCTTCAAAAGGGCATTGACGTATTCAGCAACCGCTGTTGCGGAGACCTTCCCCCCATTGTTCGTAAGCCCACGGGATATCTTTGCTTGCGACGAGATGTTGCCGATATTGTCCGCGAGAAAAGCGGCGGTCTTGTTGAAAGATCGCATGTTCATGCGCGGATGACGTGTGGCGATATCCTTAACGATAATTGTGCTGAACACGCCACCTAGGTAGTCGGCAATGCTCTCATCGTCATTGAGCCTGACGATGTAGGGCATCCCGCCATAGTTGAGATAACGCATGAAGAGGACTTCTGTAGATACGCCTTCATCCCAGGCGCTCCTGAACTCGGCAAAAGATAATGGGAGCATGCGCAGTTCTACATAGCGTCCTGTAAGAAGCGTGGCCAGCTCACCCGAAAGCATGTGAGCATTTGAGCCGGTGATGTAAAGATCGACATCGTCGCGCAGAGCAAGGGCATCTACGGCACGTTCGAAGTTCTCGACATGCTGCACTTCGTCAAGAAAGACGTAGTTCAATCCATGTCCAAGTGATTGAACGATATAGTCATAGAGTGGTTTTGCTTTGAGAGGGTACTCTTCATCAAGGCTTTCAAAGTTGATGGAGACGATATTGTCGTTACTAACACCCTGCGCACTCAGATGTTGGCGAAACAACTCCAGGATGCTCGATTTTCCGCAGCGACGTAATCCTGTGATGACCTTGATGACAGGCTCGTCTTTCCAACGCTCCAGCCATTCCATATAGCGCGGGCGCTCAATCATTGGAACTCCTTAGATAAACCAGCATTTATTCAATGAGGTTTTGCGATAATAGTATAAACCTAATTTTATAAACTGCGAAATTTACTTTTAATGTAAAAAGCAAGTTGATGACATAATCGAGGCAAACCCCAGCCCGATGCACGAGAAGCGCCACACGCTCGACGAAATCGTCTTCCGCGGCGGGTTTTAGGAGAGGCAAGCTTCTGGCGCACCCTACACGAACCCTTGTGATATGAATTATCGATTTGATAGCTTTACCTATCAAAAATGCAAAATATGTAATATGATAGGTTTATAGATATTCAAGCAAGGGAGTCGGCATGTACGAGCGTTCCTTCGTAACGACCTTGAGTGACCGGCTCAGAGAGTCGCGACGATTTATCCAGGTCGTCATCGGCCCCCGGCAGACGGGGAAGAGCACGGGGGTTTCGCAAGCCCTGGGCAAGCTGAGCGCCCCCGTTGTCGAATATGCCTTTGACCGCCCACGTGACAGGCGCTCTGCAAAGCTAGAGGAAATATGGGGTCAGGCGCGAGAGATGCTTGGCTCGAGCCCCGAAGTCATTCTCTCGCTGGACGAGATACAGAAAGTTCCGGATTGGTCCTCAACCGTGAAGTTTCTCTGGGATGAGGACACACGCCGTGGGAACAATATCAAAGTGGTCGCCACCGGGTCATCTGCCCTCACCTTACGAGGCGGCATGGCGGAATCGCTGAAGGGGCGATTCGAAGAGATCGCATCGACTCAATGGACTCTTGCGGAATGCCGCGACGCATTCGGATACTCTCTGGACGACTTTCTGTTCTTCGGTGGATATCCGGGTGCTGCCGCGCTCAAGGACGAGCCTGACCGCTGGTTCGCATACATGCATGATTCCATCATCGAGCCGACTATCACGCAGGACGTTCTCGAGATGGAAACGGTGAAAAAGCCGGCGTTGCTGCGAGCGCTCTTCGAAATCGGTGCGATGTACTCCGCCCGGGAAATTTCCTATAGAAAGTTGTTGGGCCAGCTTGACGATCGCGGAAATACCGAGGTCATATCACATTACCTTGACCTTCTCTCCCATGCGGGGCTTCTTTCCGGCTTGCGGAAGTACGATGAGAAACCGCTGAGATCGAAGACCAGCTCGCCTCGGCTCTTGGTTCATGACACTTCTTTGATGACGGCGGCATCCGAGGAGGACGCAGAGGCCCTATTTGCCAACCCGGCTCAAAAAGGGCATCTGATTGAGACGGCTGCGGGCGCGTATCTCCTCGAGCGTTCGCGGCAGGAGCGCTTCAGCGTTCGATGGTGGAGAGATCGCAATGATGAGGTCGATTTCGTTATAACGAAGGGTAGGAAGAGGACAGCCATCGAGGTCAAAGGAGGCCATACGCGGCGAACTAAGGGGCTGGGGGCGTTCGTCGAAAAGTATCCTGGAACCTACGTGCTCATCGTCGGAGTCGAAAGCTGTCCTCTAGAGGAGTTCCTTTTGGGGAACATTTCTTTGTTTCAGTGAGCGCAACATGTTCTACTAATGACGATCTTGGAGGATGGCTCCTTTGTAATACTCGTCACGTTTCTCGTGGACGCGGAGCTTGCACCCTCGGGCGAGGCGATTGTGAACGACTGCCCCGAAGACTGCGATCTTTGCCAGAAGGCTTGCCCGACCCATGCGATCTTGGAGTCTCGCAGGCTCGACTGCACGCGCTGCATCCTCTTCAACAACCAGCGCTTCGCGCCGGGCGCGCAGGAGGAGATTTGGGATGATATGGGCGAGCGCATACACGGCTGCGACGTTTGCCAGCTCGTATGTCCCAAGAACAAGGAGTTCTTAAGCCGCGCTGTTCAGAAAGATGAATTCCTCGACTTGCTCGAAGGGGAGTTCGACCTCGAAAAGATTCTGCTGCTCGACGACGAATATTACGAGCGCGTGGTCTATCCCATCATGCACAACTATATAAGGGATCTTGACATTTTCCGCAGGAACGCCGCTGTCGCCCTGGGAAACACGCGGGATCCCCGACATGTTCCCGCGCTCGAAAAGGCGCGCGAGTCAACGGAAAACCCGGAGGTGCTCAAGGCAATCGATTGGGCGCTCGAAAAGATTCGCTGATTTGTCAACGAGTTAGTCCCCGCCGGCACATTCCTCGCCTACGCCAGCTGCTCTCCGGCGGTGGGCCGGCAGCCAATATGCCGCCTCGTCCTACTCCTGCGACAAGGCGTCTTTCTCGCTTTCGATGGCAGCTCTCAGACCCGATTCGTCATCGGGCGAAAGGCCGAACGCTTGGTAAAGCCGGCGGCGCCCGAACATGGTGGTCGTTTCCAACGGTTCTTCCAGTACGACCCAGCACGAGGGCATCCCCATTACGCCGAGATTCAGTTTTGGCTTCTTCGGCAAATCGGGTTCATTGCGTGTCACGCTGCTCACCATCGCAGCCGGAACGGAGATCGAACGGAAAATCCCCCAACGAACCACCACGTGGTCCCTGCCCACCAGAATGGGGTTCAGCATTACGCCGCGCATATCGCCCAAGATCCACACGGCCGTGTAGAGGGACAGCACGGTGAGCACGCAGGCCAGGAGCAGGTCAAATGCGCGCTTCCTTCTCACGCTCGGCATCTAGGGGCAGCGTTTCCATCAGAAGCTCCGCAATGGCAGCTCCTTGGGGGCATTGAGGCGCGTAACCACGCGCTGCACGACGATTCCCAATATGTCGTCGAAGTTGATTTCTTCGACATCAAGGAAAAGGTACGCCTCTATCGTGATGGTCGTTTGGTGGCGGAGAAGAGCTCACCCGCTTCTTTTGACATCGGAGGCGCAACGATCAAGGCAGCCATGGCTCTCTATGGTATGAAGGCCGCAAAGCTTGTGTCCCGCGGCCAGAGGTCTCGGCTGCTTGTGCCCCTGCCTGGCACGGCGGAAGATCGCAGGCTCTCTTTCGGGCGAACGCATCCCGCGGCGAGCATGCTCCTGGCAGGTATCGCATGGAATATCCTTGCAACAGCCCTGGTGACGCAGGTGCCGAACCTGCTAAATGGCATCGGCCACCTGACGGGTTGGTCAGTGCCGACCTTCGGTCTTCCTGGATGGCTAGACGTTTTTCTCGGCGTAGCGGGTATCCTTGCTGGGCTGGATCGCGGGTTGCGCATGAAGCACAACCCGCTGCTGGATGATTAGGCGCTTTTGCATTGGCTGTTCTTCGATCGGGAGGGGCGGAGTTGGCGGCATCAGCTGCTGAGAAGCCATTCCTGAATTCCCATAATCCTCACCCCTGAAGACGTGATGCCCGTTCGCCATCCGTCAAGTGTGAGAATTGTCTTGGGAAAGGAGTTCTTAATCGCCTCGAGGGGTGTGAGCTCTCGTTGGTAAACTGCTTCATCAAGAAGCGAAGCGGTCACCTGGAAGTATTCCTTTTCGCTCCCCCGCTTCGCAATGAAGTCTACCTCTGCGTTGGGCATGGCTCCGACGAACACGGTATGCCCTCTGCGTTTGAGCTCCATAAACACGATGTTTTCCAACTGGAATCCGATATCGGTTCCTGAAAAACCATTCGGGAGATTCCTGAATCCCGTGTCAACCGGATAGAGCTTCTTCAGGGGCCTAAGCACTTGCTTTCCCAAGAGACCTTCCTGTTCGCATGCGTAGAGTGCAAACGCACGCTCGAGGGCAACAAGGTAATTGTCGATGGTCTCGGGCTTCACTTTTCTGCCCATGCTGGTGAGAGCATCGGATATCTTCTTGGTGGAGAACAATGATCCCGATGTGGAATAGACGTACCTAATGAGCTTCACAAGCAAGTCCACGTCATTGATGCGAGCACGACGGGCAACATCGTTCAATATGATTGCATCAAAAAGGGAGGTCAGCTCGTCCCGCTTTCCCTGGCTTTGCGAAAAGGGCAATTCGAATAAGCCCGGCATACCCCCATATGTCATGAATGCACGGAACAGCTCATCGCTCTCAGTGGGGTAATCACCAGCTGCCTCTGCGAACCTCTTATATTCGAGAAAGGACAGGGGATAGACCTCGATTTGCTCATATCTACCCGCCAGGAATGTCGAGAGATCCGAGGAAAGCACATAGGCGTTCGATCCGGTGATGAAAACATCCACGCCTTTCTTGGTGTGCAGTTGTCTTACCACCTTTTCCCAGGAATCGACTTCTTGCACTTCGTCGAGGAAAACGCGGAAGGGGGTATCTGGATTGGAAGCATCCATCGCCTGGGACAGCTCAGCGAGGAGCCATTCGGCGTCGGGATTGACTGGCATTCCAAATTGGTCGAATCTTTTGTAGAAGAGGTTCTGCGGCGGGAACCCGTCCGCAAGCATCCGCTTGGTGAGCATGCGCAGCAGGGTCGACTTCCCACATCGGCGAATCCCTGTAAGGACTTTGATGTTCGGGGTGTCGATGCTTCTGTCGAGCCTTTCGGCATAGAGGGGGCGTGGTATCAAGTAATCATGCATTGCGTGAATGCCTTTCTATAATTTCCATTACAACGGAAATTATAGATTATTTAGTATAGAATTTCCAGAGCAACGGAAATATTACGCCAGCTGCTCTCCGGCGGTGGGGCCGGCGGCCATCTGGTAGACAGCCTCGACGTGGATGAAGCAGCCGCCCTTGGCCTTGATGGGCAGACCCATCGAAGCGAACTTCGCGTCCACCATCTCCTTCTGCGCGGCGAACTCGTCACCCTCGTTCACGTAGCGCGCGGTGCCGTGAATCTGGTAGGCGTCGTGGCCGGTCCAGAACGCGACGGCGACCTTCTGGTTCCCCTTCAGGTTCTCGAGCGTCTTCCTGAAGAACTGGTCGGAGATGTAGACGGTCTCCTCGTCGATGACGGTCTTCATGCCGATGGCGGCGCCGTTGGGCGCTCCGTCAGCCGATGCGGTGCACAGCACCATGTTCTCGGCGGTCTCGAACAGCTCTCGTGCTTCCTGGGTCATGGCGGCCATGGCGGCTCCCTTCTCGCGATGTATGTTGCGAACAGTATACGCCCGGGAACAATCCACCACGATGCATTATGGGGATATCGCCTGCGGCTTTGTCAGCTCGCCCGAGTTGCTTGCCGCATGGCCACGCCATGACGGCTTCAACCTCGTGAAAGACACGCGCGTCCTCTTCGGTTCCCTCGATTTCATGGACACCGGCTTCGCTGCGCAAGATGCGCTGCTTTCCGCCAAGGTTGGTGCGTCGGAGATATACCACGCCGTGAGCCACGAACTCGTCTTTAGCGAGGACTCCCTGCAGGCTATCGTGGATGCATGCGTGAAGCCCGCCTTCTTCGTCATGCGCGCCCTGCAATACGCGCAGACTGGCGAGTATCCATCGAGCCGTGCTGCCATGAGACGAGTTGCGAGCGAGGACGAGCGTGTGTTCCTCGATGCCTATGATGACCCGCAGGCCTTTGAGACTGATGAGCTCGCAGAGAAACTGCTTGCCTGGTCGCAAAGCGTGCTGCTGATGCAGGCGTAGCGGGCAAAGCGACTCCATTTGCACGGCATTTCCGTTCACCGATACGACATGGCGGACACGGTCACATCTCGTGCTATGCTTTCGAGCAATTGAATAGGAACTGCAAACGACACATGTGGCGCTCGATGGCGCGTAAATCTGATCACGGTACAGAAGGAACAGCCGTGACCGGGTTGCACCATCGGGCGCTTTCTTCTTGCCGTGGAGCCATCTCCTGCGCTGCGGAAAGCGAGGAAGTAATGCATCCAAGTGCGAGCGATGTCCCAGCACAAACCCGAAAGCCTGCCGCCATCCTGACGGTTGCCGCTTTTGCGGCGTTTCTGGCCACCTTCAACGAGACGTTTCTCAACGTGGGATTCTCGCCCATCATGGAGAGTCTTGGCGTTGACGTGTCGACGGTGCAGTGGCTTGCCACGGCCTACATGCTGGGAGCGGCCGTCATGGTGCCGGTGTCCGCGTTCGCCTACCGCTCGTTTCCCACGCGCCCGCTGTTCTGCGTGACTACTGCGCTTCTCGTTGTGGGGTCGGTCATAGGCGGGGTTGCCCAGAGCTTCCCGGTGCTTCTGGTCGGGCGCATCGTGCAGGCGCTTGGCACCGGCATGCTCATTCCCATCGGCATGAACATTACGCTCGAGGTGGCGCCCCGCGAGAAGCTCGGTGCGTACATGGGCATCATGGGGGCCATGACAACCCTGGGTCCGTCCTCCAGTGTCATTCTGGCCGGAGCCATCCTGGCCGTGGCCGACTGGCACATGCTGCTCTGGGCCTTTGCGGGGCTGTCGGCGTTGTGCCTGCTGCTGGGCGCTGTCATTCTTCGCGACATTGCCCATCTCACGCATCCGCGCCTGGACGCGCCGTCGGTGGCGCTCATCGGCATCGCGCTCGTGGGCATCCTCTACGGCGTGTCCACCGCGTTTTCGGGCAGCGTCTTTGTGGCGGGGATGGCCGCGATCATCGGCGTTATCTCGCTGGTGCTGTTCGTACGACGCCAGGGCAGGCTCGAGGAGCCGCTCATCAACCTGGAGCCACTGTGTGTGCGCCCCTTTGCCCTGGGTGTGGTGGCGAACATGCTGTCGCTTCTCACCATCTTCGCCATGAACATCATCGTGCCCACCTTCATGCAGTCCGTGCTGGGGACCCCGCCACTTGTCGCGTCACTCATCCTGTTTCCGGCCATCCTGTGCTCTTGCGCCGTATCACCTCTGGCCGGTCGCATCTACGATAAGCACGGCCCCGGCATCCTGCTGCCGCTCGGCTTTGCCTGCATCGCGGTGTTCTCGGTGCTCACGGGCCTGCTCATCGCCACGGCGAGCGCGGTGGTGCTCGCCCTCATCTACATCCCGGTCATCTGCGGTTCGGCGCTCGTCATCGGCCCGGTGCAGAGCTTCGCGCTCTCCAAGCTCACCTACGAGCAGAACCCCCATGGCGTCACCATCATGTCCACCGGCTTCCAGATTGCCGGTTGCGTGGGCTCGTCGGTGTTCACCGGCATCTACGCAGCCGTGACCGCCAGTTCCACGGTCGCAGGAACTGGCTTCGAGATGGCGGGCATCCAGGCCATGGCCGTCACCGGCGTGCTCGTGGGAGCGGTGGGGGCCGTGGGCTTTGTCTGCGCGCTGGTCATCGGTCGCATTGCGAAGAGGGAAGTGCCCGTGTATGGGGCGGATAGTGCCTCGGAGGGCGCGCTCGCCAATGAGCCGTCCCTTGTCTCCATCATGAAGGAGGACGTCTACACGCTACCCGATACGGCACGTGTGGCAGAGGCGCTCGAGCTGTTCTTCGAAAAGGGCATCTCGGGAGCGCCGGTAGTGGAGGAGTCGGGGGCCGTGGTGGGCTTCCTGTCGGATGGCGATGTCATGCGCAGCCTTGCCGATCAGGTCCCTGCCTTCAAGACGGCATGGTCGTTTCTCGTGGAGCGTGAAAACGATGATTTCATCCATACGCTCGACGAGGTGATGCAATCGCCTATTCGCGATATTGCCGCCAGGCGGGTCATCTGCGTCGACATCTCCGATGACATGGGAGCCGTGACGAAGGTGCTGGCCGACAACCATCTCAAGAAGGCCCCCGTGCTTTCCGACGGGCGCATGGTGGGTATCGTCAATCGCTCCAACATCACGGGATATGCGGTTGGGGAGTATCTGAAGAAGGAGGCTCGCTGATGGCATAGGGTGGCGGCGCCCCTTCTCGCCATGCTGGAAGACAAGGCCGACAGCCAGCAAATAACCGCTTCGGAGCTTTCCGTCGTACGCTGTGTAGTGAAGACCTACGCCGCCGATCTTGATGCGGCTTGGACGAACGCCTAGATAAAATGGCGTTCCCAACGCCATGAACGTGGCTTGGGGCGGCGAGTGCACGCGCAACGAAGTGGCCATAAACATCGGCGACCACAAAACCACCGACAATATCCTCGCCAAAGGAGCTTTCACTGTGGCACCAGCCGATGCGGCGCACGTGATGGAGGCGGACTATTTCGGTATGGCTACGGGTCGCAAGGTGAACAAGGCCACAGCATCCGGGCTCACGTTCATACCCTCAGAGCATGTGGATGCCCCCATCATCGAGGAGTTCCCGCTCACCATGGAATGCAAGGTGAAGGCCGTGCAGGACTGGGGAGGCGAGAAGCGCTTCATCGGCGAGATCGTGAATACGCGCGTAGACGAGGGAATCCTCGACGATGAGGGTCGTGTGGACTTCGTCAAGATGCGTCCCATCATCTACGATTCGACCCGGCGCATATACCGCACCGTGGGCGAGGTCGTCGGCGGCGCCTGGGATGCAGGCAAAGCGCTCCTGTAGGATGGACTAGTCGTCCAAAGCTGCCTGCATGGATTCGATGCAGGCGGCAGTTGTCACGAGATCTTCCTCGCCAAGCCCCGCCGTCATGCGATCTCCGAGATCCTCCAAGGCCTTCTGGAAGGGCCCATGGATCTCGCGGGCCTTCTCCGTGAGGAAGACCCGCTTGCTGCGCCTGTCGCTCTCGTTGGGCTCTCGCCGTACGTAGCCTTTTGCCTCAAGCGCCCCTATGGCCCTCGCTGTGACAGACTTGTCCACGCGCACGAGATCGGTCAGCTCCTCCTGGGTCATGCCATCACCGCGATAGAGCTGTGCCATGAAGGGCTGCTCTCCGCTCGTAAGCCCGAACGGGCGCATGACCTCGGCCATATGCAAAGACACGCTTCGAGCCAATCGCGTTATGTCGAAGCCGATGTTCCTCTCCATCCCAAGCCTTCCATAATCGTAGGCAGAACAGGGCTGTATCGCCCTTGCAGGTTCGTCACGGGATATTTTAGTTCTATTTAGTTGCAGGCACAACAAAATATCTGTATAATTCGTTGCAACCACAACTAAGCGAGTTTAGAAAGGCTTTATTGTGAAAAAGCTGACCGCAAAATGCTCCAAGCTGCTGCGTGCTGCCCACATTTTAGGAGCTGCCGTGTGGACTGGATGCCTTGTTTGCATCATGTTTGCACTCGTTGGCATAGACAGCCAAGCGCCCGACGGCGCGCATTCCCTCCTCGGTTTTATGCTGGGTGTCGATCTCTGGCTCATCATCCCCGCTGTTGCTGTGATGAGTCTTACGGCCGTCCTGTTCGGGATTTCAACGAACTGGGGGTTCGCGCGGTACCGCTGGGTCGTCGCCAAGTGGCTGATCTTCTTCGCGGCGGTCATCCCGGCATCGCTTTTGTTCATTCCGGCATGCGAGTCGATGCAGGCAGCGCTCGCCTCTGCCGGAGGGGCCGCATTCGCGACCGAGGCATTCCAGTCCGACAAGATGCTCCTCCTCGTGCTCAGCATCTACCTCGTGACGCTCTCGACGGTCATGATCGCCATTTCGACCTACAAGCCATGGGGGAAGACCAAGCGCCTGGCAACGAAGACGGAAACGGCGAGATAGGAGCATCGAGATGAGCGAAACACTGGCAGAGCTTCTTCGAATGGAACACGAGCCTGTGGGGGTATTCTATTTTGACGAGAAGCCGCAGGATGCGTACGAACTCCCCTCGGGGAAGCGTAACTGCGTTGTCTCCATGATGCTCATGGCGGCAAAGGGAAAGCCTGTCGTCACCTACGACGAGAACTGCGCTTGCGCGGGAGGGGCGGTAGGGCTCGGGTTCGGCAATGCCTTCGAGCGCCGCGGGCATCCTACGCGCTACCTCCTGTCCACCGGCCTCGCAGACATGCCCGATGACGATCGGCGCACACTGCCCCCTCATATGGTGAACGGCGAGCGTTTCTTCTGCAGCCCTTCCGTGGTCGATGCATGGAAGGAGGAGATTCCGTACGGCGATGAACAGAGTAGGTTCGTGCTGTTCGCACCTCAGAGCCGGTGGGTGGAGCATCGACGACCCGATGCAGTCGTTTTGCTTCTCAACCCCGACCAACTTTCCGCTGTAGTGTGCATGGGCAGCTTCCGCACGGGCAAGGCCATGCAGACCATCGCGCCCTTCTCGGCGGCATGCCAATCCATCCTGCGAGTGCGTCAGGACCGCAATAGCGCGGACGCTCCGATGGTCATGGGGATGTTCGATGTCGCCCAGCGCCATCAACTTCCCGCCAATATGCTGTCTTTGACGATGAGTCATGATCGGTTCGTCCAGCTTAGCGAGGATGCACCGACGAGCTGCCTCTCTTCACAATCGTGGAAGAAACTGGTGAGGCTTAGAGAACAATGAGGCAGTCGCTTTATGAATGCCGGACTATATTGCAATTCACGAAGCCGCAGAGGCCGCTCGTCAGAATAGGGGCATCTCTATCGCCGAACTTGCCCGTCGCATTGGCATTGACAAGAAGCGCTTGTGGTACGTGCTCAACGGGCAGCGGGAGATGCGGGTGGACGAGTTCCTGAAGCTCTGCGTGGCGCTGCGCATCGACCCGCGTTTCTTCGCTACAAAAGATATGATCGAGCAGATCGTTGAGGCCTCCAGGCCCAAGAAGTAACGAGCGCCCCATCCGGGGCGCTCGTCGTCTCAGTGGACGCTGGCTCCTTAGTTTCTGAAATGGACACAATGCCGGATGCGTGTCGTTCACTCCTGCCGCACGTTCTGGTTACATGGATGCAAGGCAATCGACAGAAAGGACGCCATTATGGACACCGACAAGATCTACGCCGAGCGCATCGCGAGCGAGTACGCCCCGAAGGACGCGTCGAAGGTGGTGGCGCTGCGCAAGCTGGATGCGCGGGCGAAGCTCCCCGCGACCGTATTCGGCTACGCTTTCGGCATCGCGAGCGCGCTGCTCCTAGGCGTGGGGATGTGCCTGACCATGGGCGTGCTGGGGGACGCGGAATCGCCCATGCTGTTTTCCCTGGGCGTCGCCGTGGGCATTCTCGGGGTAGCGGGCGCGGTGGCGAACTACCCTCTCTACCGACGCATGCTCGCCCAGGGCAAGCAGCGCTACGCTTCGGACATCGTGCTCCTCGCCCAAGAGATCAGCGAGAGCTAGCCCGTGCGAGCCGTCCTGGATGCTGCGGCTCGCGCCCTGCGGCCGCCCTCGTGGGCCACGCTGGCCGTTTCCGCGCCCTACGCCATCCTCTGCTTGCTGGCCGCTGTCGCGCACGTCTCGGCGTGGTTTGCCTCCCTTGCGGTCTACTACCTCACGCTCTGCTGCCTGCGGGGATACCTGCTGCTCGGCCTGAGGCAAGCAGCCACAGAGGATGATGCGCAGGTGACCGTACGGTGCCGCAATTGCGCCTGGATGCTCATCGCCTTGTGCGTGCCCCTTGCCGGCATCGTCATCCTCGCAGTATCCGCGGATGCCACATTCTCCTATCCTGGGCATATGGTGTACGCCTTCGGGGCCTACGCCTTCGGGTCAATGGGGACGGCAGTAGCCGGATTGGCTGGGTCGAGGCGGCATCGGTGCCCTATCCGCGTTGCTTGGGGCGTTGTCAGCCTGGGGTCGGCCCTCGTCTCGGTATTCGCGCTGCAGACGGCGCTCCTGTCGCGCTTCTCCATGGAAGGCGTTGAGCATCGCATGGTCATGAATATGGCGACCGGTGCTGGCGTTCTCATCATATTGGGAGCAGCCGCCGTTGCTATGCTCTTATGGACGACAAGGAAGGCAAGCACGGAAGGGGCTCCCGTTGAACAAATCTGAGAGCAAGTACTTCAACACGGCCGAGCGCATGGACCGCGCATTCCTCGAGCTTCTCGATGAAAAGAAGCTCCCCTACATCACTGTGAAGGAGATCTGTGCGCGAGCCGGCGTGAGCCGGTCGACCTTTTATCTGCACTACGAGGCCATCTCCGATCTTGTGACCGAATGCGCGGAATATCTCTACACTCAGCTCGAGGCCCGCTTCGAAGGCGGGAAACCAAAAGTGGAAGGGCGCCTTCGAGACAGCTCGGCCGAGGAGGTATCACTTGTAACTCCGGATTATCTTATCCCTTACCTGTCCTTCATCAAGGAGCACGACCGGCTGTTCCGCATCGCTGTTGAGAACGGCGATGCGCTGCGCTTGGACAGAACCTACCAGAAGATTTGCAGGCACATCATCACGCCCGCCTTCGACCGGCTGCGCGTTCCCGAGTGCGAGCGCGGGTACATTGCGGCGTTCTACGTCCACGGCCTCATGGCTATCGTAAGCGAGTGGCTGCGCAAGGGCTGCGCGGAACCCGTCGAAGACATTGCATCCATCATGCAGCAACGTATTCCGACAGTGGTTGCGAAGTAGGTGACAGGTCGCGCCAATCGAGCCAAGACGCTCGACTCCGTAATCGTTTCCAAATTGCGGGCAGTACGCGAGGAGAGAGGCTTTCGTACGCCAAATTTGCCCGACGGATTGGAGTCGATGGAAAGCGCCTCTGGTATGTCCTCAACGGCAATAGGACGATGCGCGCCGACGAGTTTCTGAGGCTCTGCGCGTTCTTCAATCTCGGATTAGGGCACTTCATCGACAGAGAGACCGTCAGAGACCTGCGCTCCCCGAATACATTCCGTGAGTGCTGATCCATCTACACATAGCCAACTTCTGCAGGTATCTTGCAACAAAGCAAGAGGCCTATTCCGTGTACACAGCACACGGAATAGCTCTTGGCCACCGAGCGCCATCGTTCGCAAACGATGACCTTTGGCATCGTCTCGGACGGTATCGCCATGAGGACGAACCGCCCCGAAACGGCCCGGCGGCATCGCGGCGCTCGGGAGGTGATGCCGTGCCGATGCTCAAGACCATCGCGGGGCACACCTCGGCGCGAGGCATCTGCCGCTACCTCACGCGCAAGAATCGCGCGCTCGCCAGCGACTACATCAACATCGACGTCCCCGAGGGCATCCGCGATTTCGACTGGGCGGAGGCGATGGACGCCACGCGCCGCTCCTTCGGAAACGACCTCCCCTGGCGTGGGAAGCGGGTACGTACCTACAAGCACTACGTCGTGTCGCCCGATCCCAAGGACGGCATCGCCCTCGAAGCCCTGCGCGATCTCGCGACCTCGTGGGCGCAGGAGCACTTCTCCGAATACGAGGTCGCCATCGTCTACCACGACGACAAAGCCCGCGGCATCTCCCATGCGCACGTGGTCGTGAACAACACGAACATCGAGACGGGGCGACGACTCCAAGACCCCGACCCAAAGACCCTGGCTGCATCGCTCTAAGAGCTCGCCGAGGCGCGAGCGGCTGGAGCCGTTGCTGCGATCGGGCGGAGTGAGGAGGCTCGAAGACGCCGGGAAGCGCGCCATAGCGGCCATAGCGAAACGGGCGGTTGCGGTCGGGGATCTAGCAGAGCTGCGGAGCCTTTCCGGGGCGGTCGCCCTCATCGAGGCCTCTCATGCCAGATGCCTTGGCGATCTGGATGCGCTCCTGGCGAAGGACGGAGGCAAGGCGACGCCGCAGCTCGTCGGCTACGTCAAGGCAAAGGCGCTTCTGCCGGAGGAACGACCTGCGCCCATCCCCAGAAAACCTGCGGCTAAATCGGGCGTCCGTCCCGTCGGAAGCAAACGCCAAGACGATGCAGGGAGACCCACCCGCCAAGACGTTCAGGACAAGCGAAGAGAAGGGCCTGAAAGGTGATAGTCAAGGCTTACTACTCCGGCGGTCGCATCGACGTGTTCGACACCGACCGCATGACCGATGGTGTGCCGCAGCCGGGAAACCTGCTCACCAACTACACCCTTGACCTCTCCGATGTGAACGGAGAGAGCCTGTGGCTTTGCTCCTACTACTATGAGGCAGCCCAATCATACAAGGACGAGAAGGGGCCGAAGGGCCTTCCTGTGGCCCGCAGGCGCGACGGCTGGAGCTTCCTCCTTGCCGATGCTGAGGATATGCAGAAGCTCAATCGCGTCACGCTGGATGGAGAGACCGTGCTCGTACAGATAGCCGGTGAGCTCGTGGACGTGTCGGCGTTATCGTGGGCCACCGAAGTAATCGAAGTGATTGCCCCGCAGATTATACAAGCCCAGCGTTTTTCTGACTCTATTGGCTTGGAAAGTATCGAGAGTGTTGGCGTACCTCATTCCGCATGGCAACAAGTCTCAAACGCATACGGGAGGCAGGATGAGGGAATCCCAAGGTTTTAACCTTATGGAACTAAAACGCCGGATACACGCCTCACCCACATCCATTGAACCGAAGATTTCGATAGGGCGAAGGAAAGAGGGTCCACCCCGATTGCTTCGCACCTATCAACTGGCATCAGAAAAACAAGCTGCTCACGTGATAGACGATACAACCCAACACAAGCGACATCCCTATGTAGAACACGGCAAGTATCGCGGTCCATTTTGCCGAGTGAATCTCGCCGTAGGTGGCAGACACGCTTGCCGCGCAGGGCATGTTGAACGTGAAGGCGAAGATGAACGCGAGGGCCTGAGGCGCCGTGATCGAAAGGGCCAAAGCATCGCCGAGGTTTCCTGCAACCACCGCTGCACCGGATGCCGCACCGATCAACGCGGCATTGGGCGTTCCCGTGCCGACGAAGAGCGCTGACAGAACTCCCAGCGCCGATTCCTTCAGCACCAAACCGCAAAGCCAAGCGGTGAACGTCTGCCACGTCAGCCCGAAGAACAGGGTGACCGGCTCGATGGCCGTGCCGATGACGTAGAGCAGCGACCCTTCCACGGCTCCCGTGGAGGTGAAGGTGAGCGCCCAGATGGCGAACGCGAATAGCGCGACCACGCGGATGGCGCGCTTGAACATCTGCCAACTCTTCAGGCAGGCGTTCCGCACGACGTTTCCCAGATGCAGCTTATGATAGGGAGGCAGCTCCATGACCAGACCGGCGCGCTCGTCCTTGTCGACCAGGCGTGGGCCGAAGAGCTTTCCCACCGTCCACATCAAGAGAATGCACACAACGAAGATCAACGCTATAACAGCAGGTGCCCCGAAGCCGAAGAACGCCACGGCTATGACCGGCACTACGCCCCATGTGGACCCACAGGGAATGGCCCAGGCCATGGCCACAGTGAGCATGCGCTGGCCCCACGTGTCGATGACGCGCGAACCGGATACGCCGCCCATGGTGCAGCCGAAGCACATGAGAAACGGCATGAGGGATTTTCCCTGGAGGCCGAAGCGGGCCATGGTGGAATCGAACACGTAGGAGATACGCGCCATGTAGCCCACGTCCTCATAGATGCCGAAAACCAGATTGATGCCAAACACGTATCCCACCATCATGATGCCGAAGCACAGCGAGTTGAACACTACGCCGGAAAGAAAGCTGCCGATGATTTCGGGAGCGCCAGCCGCAGCCAACGCAGCCGCGACCTCCATTCCCAAGCTGGATACTACACCGCCGATTCCCATGATGGGAAATGCCGGTATGAAGGCGAGCATGAATCCGAGCAGGATCATGAAAAGCGCCAAGGGCTTGGACCAGCGCGATCCTATGGCGATGCGGTCGAAGCGGGCGGGCTGCGCCTGTTCCTCGGGAGCCACGACAACCCCGTCCAACAGCGACTCGATCCAGCGGAACCGGGCAGCGGCCTGCTTCTGGAGGGACGCGCCCTCTGTCCCGGGAACGCCTGCGGAGAGCAGGTGCGTAGGACGTGCCTGCATGTTCGCTCCCTTGTCCGCTCCCGCAGATGCGGCAGTACCCGGGCAGGCATCCGGGCCAGCGTTCTTTTCAGCGTTATCGAGTGCGCGCCCGATGGCTTCGTGCAGGTCCGGGTAGCTCTTGCGGTCAGTTGCCACCAAGGGCAGAACGGGGATGCCGAGGCGCTCCTCCAGCAGCGGGGCATCGATAGTTTTCCCCTGGGATTTTGCCACATCCATCAGGTTCAGCGCTAGAACTGCAGGCGTCTTGGTTCCTGCGAAGCATGCGAGCATGTACAGGCTGCGCTCTAGCTGCGATGCATCCGCGAACACCACCACTGCGTCCGTCTCACCCCGAACGATGAAGTCTCGGGTCACCTCCTCTTCCGGCGAAGCGGCATTCAGTCCATAGGCGCCGGGCAGGTCGACTACCTCGAACATGCGGCCGCCATGGGAGAAGGTGCCGCTTTTGTGCTCCACGGTCTTTCCCGGCCAGTTGCCCACATGCTGCCGCGCTCCCGTCAAGCCGTTGAAGAGGGTGGATTTCCCTGAATTGGGCTGCCCGAGCAGTGCTATTGTGATGTCGGTTCCGGTAGGTCTTCTCGATGCGCTTTTCGGCGTCTTCCTCTTGCCTTTGACAGGCACCGACGTTGCGCATCCACCGCACCCCTCGCAGCTCATCGTGACACCTCCACATCAATGCAATCACAATCGCTGCGGTCGATGGCAATGGCGCTGTCCCGTACATGAACGAGGATCGGGTATTTCTTGCGGTTCTGCACTACAGTGAAGCGGCACCCTTCGGTGATGCCCATCGAGAAGACGCGGGATAGGAATCGCTCATCTCCGCGAACAGCGCATATGCATCCACGACCGCCCGTCTCCATGTCAGTCAATCTCATAGCCTCATTCCTTCCAAGTCTTGCAAATCAGAGGTTTTGCCAGAATGATACGAATGAGATTTGGATTCATCTACTCCATATGCGTGGAATCGCTCCATTTCTCAACTAAGTTTGCCATTGTTAACAATTTTGATTATCCAATGGATACTCTTCGTGATATTGATTAGAATCAAACCTAATCGGTGTTTCTCCAAGCACCAATGCTTGAATGAACGAATACAAGAGCTATCGAGATATGGAGCGCGATGCGCTTAGAGAGCACTACATTTGATGCATCGGCGATAATGGGAGTGCCTAAGGGGATGAGCGTCAAGACCCGCAAACCCCGTGGGATGGCGCTAACGCTCTCCGAGCCCATCGGGCACGGAGAGATGACGTTGGAGTTCATCTCACCTTGGTTCGCCGCTGCAAAAGTCGATTTCGCCTGCGATTATTGCCCGAATATGACGCAGAACCCCCTGCAGCAAGGCGAAGGCCGTTGGCTGTCGATCAACTACTGTTACGAGGGACGCTGCGAGGTAGATATAGGGCCTGCGGGATGCGACGTGGTGAAAGCCGATGATTTCTGCATCAGCTGCGACGATCGTTGGCCTGACGGGTTTCGCTACCCGGCCGGCTATTACCGGGGAGTCGAGCTATGGATCAACACAGAGCTACTGCAAGACCCCTCACTTTTGCTTCTGGCTGAAGCGGGCGTATCCCTCGACAGCCTAGCCGATGCGGCAAATCCGGCCTCGGTATTCGCCGCAGATGACTCGTTGAACCTGCCTATGCAGCATATAGGCCTCGCGCTGGATTCGATGGAGGCCGCCGCGCACCTTGCCGTCGCTCGGTGCAAAAGCGAGCTTATCAGTCTTTTATTGGCCGTCGCCGACCATGATCTAGCAAATGCCAAGCCGCAGTCCCTGCTTTCCCCGCATCAGCTGAGAATCATCCGCTCTATCGGGGAGTCGATTCGAAGCGATCCGAACGACACCTATGACGCAAGGGTCCTCGCCAAAGACGCCGGGGTGAGCGCTTCAACGCTGAACGTGTGGTTTGCAGAGCTATATGGGAAAACGATCTCGGCCTACGTTCGGCATATGAGGATGGAACTGGCCGCATCGCTCCTCACCAAGGGAAAGTCAGTTGCCGACACTTCTATGGCGGTCGGGTATGCGAACCCGAGCAAATTCGCAGCAGTGTTCAAAAAGGAATACGGGTTGACTCCATCGGAATTCCGACAGCTGCATAGGCTGGCGACATAGCGCTATATTGCTTCGCCGCTTTTGGCGATCAATTCCTTTAGGAGTTCTATCTGATTCCTTGAGTCGTTCAGGCATGGTACATAATGGAGTGTACAGCCCGCATCTTCGAATCTGCGGCGCAGGACGATGTCGATGTCGTAGAGCGTCTCAAGGCAGTCTATAGAGAAGTTGGGGGCGACCACGAACAGGTCTGAGCCGCTTTCGGCAAATTCTTCAAGTACTGCATTCACAGACGGTCCGAGCCACGAGCGGCCTTTGTCGAAACGGCTCTGGTAGCCGATCCTCCAGTCGCATTTTGTAATGCCGAGTTTGTTGGCGACAGCTTGGGCCGTCCATGCGGTCTGTTCGGGATAGCTGTCTCCGTCTCTGATGTCAGAAGTTGGAATAGAGTGAAACGCGAAGAGCAGCTTGTCCTCATCTCCCCGACCGAAACCGGACGCCTTGATCGTCTCTGCAATCCCATCTATGTAAGCATCTTCCCTGTAGTAGTTTTCTACGAAGAGTAAATCGGGCTTGCGCTCCAACATCGCCAGAGATTCATCCAGCTTGTCTCGCACAGCACCTGTCGTACTGAAGGCGCTCTGAGGGTAGAGGGGGATCGCAACGATGCGATCGCAGCCCTGATCGGCCAATCCGCGTAAAGCCTCGCCTACAGAAGGGCTCCCGTAGCTCATAGCATGGCTCACCACTGCGTCCATGCCAGCAACACTTAGCGTCGCTTCGAGCTTGCCCGCAAGGGATTCCGTTATCGTATCGAGAGGCGAGCCCGCCTCGGTCCAGATAGAGGCGTATTTTCCGGCGGAGACTGGAGCTCTCTTCGGGATGATGAAATGCTTCAGAACGAAGCTCCAGACGTGCGGGTTCATGAGGCAGATGCGCTGATCGGAAAGAAACCGACGCAGGTAGTCGGCCACAGCGGCGCTTGTCGGCGCGGCGGGGCTTCCTGTGTTAGCGATTATGATGCCCGTCTTGCCTATCTCACGCCTCCCTAACCACACCTTTGACTCCTTCCATGAAGTCTAGCACCTAAAAAGACCCTGAAACTCAGGGTCTTTTGGTGGGGGGGGGGCTGTTCGCAACGGGCTATCCTTGCAGCTTCGAGAAGTGCTTCTTGAACACGCGGAAGCCAAGAAGGCTGCCAAGCAGGCCGCAGATGAAGGTCACGATGCCGCATACGTAGAATATGGGGCTCTGCGTCCAGTTGACAAGCCCCCAGCCGTATTCCTCGGTCATTCCCATCTCCACGACCATCTGCACGTAATCGGCGCCAGAGAAGAGAATGAGGGCCTGCATGCCGAACCACCAGCAGAGCATGAAGACGGCAAATCCGATGGCCATCGACCATTTGGAGCGCTTCCCGATTATCATGATGGCTTCGCAGAGCACGGCGCCGATCGCCATGCCCAGCGGTCCCGTCCAGGCCATGCCCATCAACATCCCCAGCAGAGCCATGACGCATCCTGCGATGAGGGCCGACCCTTTCTTCGGCACGCGCGCCATGAGGTACATCCACACGATTCCGCAGGGGATGGCGGCGACCGCGTGGGTCCACCATGCGAGGTTGGTGTTGAAGCTGAACACCATGGCGATAGCCATGGCTATGACGAACGCGACGAGGCCGAAGACTGCGTCCAGCAATATGTCTTTGGCCGTCAGTCCCTCTTTGGTCCTCTTGGCGGCCTTGAGACTGCTCGTAGTGGTGTTGCTTGCCATATGAAGATCCTTTCTCTTGGATGTATCCACTTGTTCAGTCGGCGCAGAAGCCGAGCCGCGCGGCAACCCGCGTGCGTCCCTCGTCATCAAGGGGGTAAGTCGCGCGAATGTGCCCATCCTCGACCTCTGCGATCTCGTCGCACACCTCGCATAGGAACTCAAGATCGTGAGTGACGATTCCGATGGCACAGCCCTCATCCGCCGCATCGCGAAGCGCGGCCGCGACACCTCGCATGTTGCGGTAATCCAGGCCACTCGTCGGCTCGTCGAGGAGCATGACGGACGATCCCCGCAGCATTCCCGCCGCGATGGAGAGGCGTTGCCGCTCCCCGCCGGAAAGAGAGAGGGGATGGCGGTCGAGCAGATCGAGAAGCCCGAATCGCTCAAGGATTCCGCGAACCTTCTCGGCGGCACCCGGATCCCCGCATGCCGACTCCGCCTCCTTGAGCACGCTATCCGAAAAGAGCTGATACCCCGGCTCCTGCATCACGAGGTGAACGAAGGCAGGCCGCTGCTTTCTCCTGCGCTTCTTGCCCTCGATGGATATCGTGCCCCGGCTCTCTTTCGTCAACCCGCATAGGCAGCGCAGCAGCGTGGTCTTTCCCGCCCCGTTCTCGCCGATTATCCCCGTGATGCGACCGGGCGCGAGCGTAATGCTGGCACCCTGCAGGATGGGCGCGCCCCTCTTGTACCCTGCAGCCATCTCCTGCGCACGAAGCCCGGCGCTCTCGCGAGGAAGCGCTCCCGTGCGTGCCGCAGCCTTCTCCGACCCTGAGACAGCGCGCCTTTCGTAGAGCTCTTGGTCCGACCAGGCGCGCAAGCCGCGCCGATGCCTCTCCTCGCCGGTAAGGCCTCCGAAGTCTGCGGCATCCCATTGGGCCCGCAGTCGACCGCCTTCCATGGCGACGACCCGGTCGGCGACGCCCGCTAGCCACCAGAGGCGGTGCTCCGAAATAAGGATGGTCTTTCCTTGAGATTTCAACTGGGACAGCACACGGGCGAGGCGGCGCATGGACTCGGTGTCGAGCGATGCCGTCGGCTCGTCGAGCACGAACACGTCCGGATACATCGCCCAAGCCGAGGCAAGTATCACGGATTGCTGTTGGCCGCCCGAGAGCTCCGTAACGTCGCGGCCCGCAAGCTCCTTGACTCCCAGAGCCGCAGTCGCCGACGCAACGCGCCTGGCTATTTCATCGGGTGGAAGCCCCAGGCACTCGCAGCCGAAGGCGATCTCGGATGTAACGTCGATGTCCACGAACTGCCCTCTGGGGTTCTGGAACACGGATCCCACTTCCACCCCGAGCTCGTCTGCGGTCCATTCGGACACATCGCGTCCGCTTACCCGGACGCGCCCGGACAGCTCGCCTTCGTAGGCGTGGGGGATAAGGCCGTTGACCAGGCGCGTCAGGGTCGTCTTCCCGCATCCCGACGGCCCGGTGAGGACGACGCACTCGCCGGGTGCGACCCTCAGGCTCACCTGGTCGAGGATGGGGTCTTGCTGATTGGGGTATCGGAAGGACACGTCCTCCAGCGCGATGGCGGCATCCATGGTTATCCCATCCGGCCCGCGATGGTAAGCGCGAGCAGCATCGCAAGGACCAGCAGCACGATGCAGTCCGCGGCTCCCAACCGCATAGCGTAATAGCTCGTGCGCCTGCGCGATGTGTCGGCACCTCTGCACGTTATGGCATCGCCGAGCTCATCCGCGACGATAGAGACCCGATGGACGAAGGGAACAATGAAGCACTCGAAGAGCTCGCCGGGATGCCGAAGCGCCCGCGCAAGAGAGAACCGTTCGTTGCGCAGCGCCATGGCCTCCCGCACCGAGCGGGCCTCCCTCCCGATGGCCGGGAAGAAGCGCAGCGCCACGCATGTGGCAACCGTGACGCGGCTCGGAATGCCGAAAGACTGAAGGCCGTAGGCGAGCTCTCCCGTATGCGTGGAGGAGATCATCGCCGAGGCGAACATAGCGGCGGGGACTATCTTGCTCATGTAGAGGAAGCACGCTCCGAAGGGGCTGAACGCCGGCCCTGCGGCGATGCATCCGTAGCAGATCGCGTTCATGGCCGCATAGCCTAAGAGCCAGTAGAGGGCGAGCTTGGGCCTGCCGCACCAGGCCAGAAGCACGGCGTCCATGGCGATCGCCCCAAGGATGATCCATCGGGAAGGAGCGGCAAAGGCGATGACGTTCAGGAGGACGAGCACGACGATGGAGACGCGGGGGTCCACCCTGCGCCTCGAGCGCAGTCCCTCCGTTTCTGATTGAGGTCTCGTCGGGCTTTCTGTATCCCTCGCGCGATGCGTCCAAGCCGAAACCCCTAGCGGGCCGGCACAGTAATCCTGTTCTTCCACTATGCTTCCTTCTGAATGGCACTGTTTACGAAGCGCCGCACCGGCGCTCTTCGCCTGCTCGGCATCCGAAGTATAGGGAGAATGCGCGGGTGATTCTGCCGTGACGGCTACGCTTTGAACCCATCGCGAAAAACCGCGAACGCCCTCCTAAAGGGCGGCGGCTAGAATGATTCCCTGTACCGGTGCCGGGAGATCAGCGCAGCGGGCAGTTGCGCCATTGGGAGGGGGCGACGCCGCATTCGCGCCGGAACGCCTCGGCGAAGCTGCTCTGGTGGGAATAGCCCACCATGCGGCCCACCTCTCCAACGCTGGCGCCGGTATTGGCGAGCAGCTCCTTCGCCTTGGATATGCGCTTGTCGCGCAGGTACTCTGCCACGCAACAACCGTATTCCTTCTTGAACACTCCGCACAGGCGCGTTTTCCCCACATAGAGCTGCTTGGCAATGGATTGGAGCGTGATCGCCTCCGCATAGTGGCCGTCTATGATCATCTGCGCCTCGCGGGCAAGACGGCGATTCTCGTCGCTCGCCGCCCGCGCCACGCCTTCGCCTTGGTCGCAGGCCTCGCAGAGCGATACGGCGAGTATCTCGTTCAGCTTCGCCCGGCAAAAGCAGTCGCCTCCCGCCTTGTGGGCCCATTCGGGCCCGAGGCTCTCCAACGCGCGCACAACCTCGGGCGCGTGGGTGTTGACGTCTTGGCTGGCGAGAAACTGCACGAGGCTTTCCTTCTCGTCATCGGTCAGGCCCTCGAGCTCGTCGAAGAACTCGGGGGCGAAGCAGAACGTGAAGGAGCGATGGTGCTCCCCGGCATTCAGCTCGTAGTTGACGCCGGACTGCCCCTCCTGCTCGTAGGAGACGGTGTTCCGCTCCTTGAAGTAGGTCTTGTCAACAGGGCACATCCTCGCCGAATGGCTCGTCATGGACGATATGCAGAGGTAGTCGTCGGTGTATTCCGTCAAGCGCACGGCATCGGACAGATGCATGTCGTGAAACGTGAAGAGGCACTTGTCCCCCAAGCTATGGGCCCAGAGCGTCCCGTGCCCCCAGTCAGCCTCGACAGTGGAGAAGGAGCCGTGCCGCGATTCTCTCTCCACCAACCCGAGCTGCTCCATCTGCGGGACAAAGAACGTTTGCATGCTGGGCGCGACATTTGCAATCACAGCCGTCTCCTTTTCTGGGGGCCGCATGCGGAGGCGATGGCTGCCGTGTCAGGAATGAGGCGTCTGCTCGCGATGCTCCCCCGAAGATCCTGCGTCTGAATAACAGACGTCCTCGAACGCAACTATGATAGCTAAGAATGTTAGCTTATGGAAACTATTGCTTTCTTACTGGATAGATTCTTCACTGAACGGCGTCTTCCGTTCGCGCTTTAGTATTCGTTCGCTTCTCTTCGGACGACGTTCGCCCTTTCGATCCACCTCTTTTGTCGGTTGGAAAATACGCCTCATCAACTGTTACCAATTCGGCAATAAGGAGGAATCTTGGATTCGGAAGCATTGTCTGCGGACGTTCCGGGTGAATCGCCAAAGACACCCACGGGCATAAAAGCCGTGCTGGCTCTTCTGCGCTTTGCCGGGCCGCGCCGCAAATTGGCCTTTGTCGGCACCTTTCTAGCTGCTCTGAACGGCGTGCTCACGGTAGTGCCCCTCGTACTGGTGTGGTTTGTGCTGCGCGACTTCGTGGCCGTGGCTCCCCATTGGGAGCTGGCGGCAGACGCAGCGCTTTGGGCGTGGCTCGCCTTCGGGGCGGCGTTTTTGGGGCTTGCAGTTTACTTCGGCGCGCTCATGCTCACCCATACAGCGGCCTTTCGCGTCGCCGCCAACATGCGCAAGCGGTGCCTGGCTCATGTGGCGCATGTGCCCCTGGGCTATTTCGATGCGAACGCATCGGGCCATCTGCGGCGCGTCATCGACGGCTGCGCGGGACAGACCGAGGACGTCATCGCGCACAAGATGCCCGACTTCGTGGCATCGCTCACGGCCCCTGCGGCCTTCCTCGTGGCCATCTTCTCCTTCGATTGGGTCATGGGGCTCGTGTGCCTTGTTCCCGTGATCGTCTCGTTCTTTGCCATGTGGTGGATGATGGGACGCGAGGTGGAGGGAGGCGGCCGCCACTTCATGGCCTTGTACCAGAACGCCCTGAACCGCATGAGCACCGCGGCCACCGAGTACGTGCGCGGCATCCCCGTGGTGAAGGTGTTCCAGCAGACAGTGCACTCGTTCCGCGCCTTCCACGAGGCCATCGTTGATTACCGCGACATGGCCACCAACTACGTGCGCTCCTGCCGCATGCCGCAGGTCGCTCAGCTCACTGCCATCAACGGAACCTTCGCCGTGCTCGTGCCGGCCGCCATCCTCTTGGCTTACCATGCGTCGGACTTCGGCCTCTTCTTCACCGACTTCCTGTTCTACGTGGTATTCTCCGCCCTCACCACTACCATGATGAGCAAGGTGATGTACTCCTCCGAGGCCGTGATGATGGCCGAGGACTCGATGCGCCGCGTCATGGAGGTGCTGGCCGTATCGCCCCTGACCGAAGCATCGCCTGAAAGCGCGGAGCATCCGGCCGATGCATCTGTGAGCCTGGAGGACGCGACGTTCACCTACCCGGGGACGGATGCGGCCGCCGTCGACGGGGTGACCCTTGCCATCCCGGCCGGGGCCACCGTGGCGCTGGTGGGCCCCTCGGGCGGGGGGAAGACCACGGTGGCGAGCCTCATCCCGCGCTTTTGGGACGTGGAGCGCGGGCGCGTGCTGGTAGGCGGTGCCGATGTGCGGCAAGTGCCCACCGCAGAGCTCATGGACACCGTGGCCTTCGTGTTCCAGAACGACCGCCTGTTCAAGGGCACCATCGCGGACAACATTCGGCTCGGCCGCCCCGATGCCACCGATCAGGAGGTTGCAGCAGCGGCCCGGGCCGCCCAGTGCGATGACATACTCGCGAAACTCCCCGACGGCCTTGCGACTCGCGTCGGAAGCGATGGCGTGTACCTCTCTGGCGGAGAATGCCAGCGCGTGGCCTTGGCGCGCGCCATCTTGAAGGATGCCCCCGTGATCGTCCTCGATGAGGCCACCGCCTTCGCCGATCCCGAGAACGAGGCGCTCATCCAGCGGGCGCTCGCCCATCTAACCAGGGGAAAGACCGTGCTCATGATCGCCCATCGGCTCTCGACCGTCGTGGGCGCCGACCGCATCGCCGTGCTCGACGAGGGGTCGGTGGTCGAGCAGGGAACCCATAAGGAGCTGCTGGAGGCGGGCGGCCTGTATGCCCGCATGTGGGCCGATTACAACCAGGCGGCCCAATGGAAGATCGAAAGGAGCGAGACCCATGCTGCGTGAGAAGCTCGCACTGACCGAAGAGGGCGCTTCGGCCCTGCGCAAAGGCGCGCTCGTGAGCGCGTTGGCGAACCTGGTGCTCATGGCGCCCATCGCCATATTCTACCTTGTCACCGGTGAGTTCCTGGCCCATTTGGAGGACCCCGCCGCGCCGTTGCCGGCGCTTAGTCCCTATCTCTTAGGTATCGCAGCCGTGGTGGCGCTCGTCTTCGCCACCCAGTTTTGGGAATACAATGCTGCCTACGGGGCCGTCTACGAGGAAAGCGCGCGCAAGCGCATCGGCCTGGCGGAGCGGCTGCGCATGCTTCCCCTGTCCTTTTTCGGCAAACGCGACCTGGCCGACCTCACTACGGTCATCATGAAGGACGCGGCCGACCAGGAGCGCCTGTTCAGCCATACGATGCCGCAGCTGTTCGGCACGACCCTGTCCACGGCGGTCTGCGCGGTGGCGCTCTTCTTTTTCGATTGGCGGCTCGCCCTGGCATCGCTTTGGCCCATCCCGGTAGCCGTCGGCATCGTGCTTGCCACTGCCGGCATCCAGCAGCGCAGGGTGGCGCGCAAGAATGCGAGCGCGCTTGCCCTGGCGGGCGGCATCCAGGAATATCTAGAGGGGAACCGTGAGATTCGCTCCCTCAACCAAGTCGAATCATTCCTCGACCGGCTCGGACACGACGTGGACGACTACGAGCAGGCCAAGCTGTCCACCGAACTTACCGTGGGTGCCGCCGTGTGTTCGACGCAGGCCCTGCTGCGCTTGGGCGTTGCGAGCACCGTCCTCGTGGGCGCCATGCTCATGGCGGCGGGATCGTGCGACCTCATGGTGTTCTTCTGCTTCATGCTAGTCGTCACGCGTCTCTACGACCCCATCAGCCTCGTGCTGCAGTCCATCGCCGAGCTCATCGACATGCGGCTATCTCTAGATCGCATGCGAGCCATCGAGGGCGAACCGGCCCAAACCGGGGCGATGACATTCTCTCCCGATGGGCACGATATCGCCTTCGAGTCGGTCTCCTTCTCCTACGACGACGGGAGGCCGGTACTCTCCGATGTCACCTTCAGTGCTCGCGAGGGCGAGGTGACGGCGCTCGTGGGACCCTCGGGCTCTGGGAAGTCCACGGCCGCGAAGCTGGCTGCCCGCTTCTGGGATGCCGATGCGGGAAGCGTTCTCGTGGGAGGCGTGGATGTGTCTACCGTTGACCCCGAGACGCTGCTTGGCGACTACAGCGAGGTCTTCCAAGAGGTGGTGCTCTTCGACAACACGGTGATGGAGAATATTCGCCTCGGCAGGCGCGACGCGACCGACGATGAAGTGCTGGCCGCTGCGGGCGCTGCCAACTGCGACGAGTTCGTGCGCAAGCTGCCAGACGGCTACCAGACGATGATCGGCGAGAACGGCAGCAGGCTCTCCGGGGGCGAGCGCCAGCGCATCTCCATAGCTCGCGCACTGCTGAAGAACGCCCCCATCGTGCTTCTGGACGAGGCCACCGCTTCTCTCGATGTGGAGAACGAATCGCAGGTCCAGCAAGCCCTCTCCCGATTGCTCGCGGGCAAGACGGTCATGGTGATCGCCCACCGTATGCGCACGGTCATGAACGCCGACAAGATCGTCGTGTTGGACAAGGGGCGAGTGGCCGAGCAGGGAGCGCCGCAAGAGCTTCTTGATGCCGACGGCCTCTTCGCTCGCATGGTTCGCCTGCAGAACGAAAGCGCCGACTGGTCGCTCGGCGCTCCTCGCAAGAGCCTTGCGGAGGTGAGCTGATATGGCTGGGAAGAGCGACCGCAAGAACTTCTTGCTCACTGCCTCGTCTGGGCGGCTCATGGTGTCTCTCAGCCTTCCCGCGATCGTAGGGATGGTGGTCATCGGTCTCTATACGTTCGTCGACGCGATCTACGCAGGGCAGCTCATAAGCACTGATGCCATGGGGGCAGTATCGATCGCCTACCCCTTCACGTTCATCAATTCGGGGATCGCATGCCTTATTGGCATGGGTTCCGCCTCCGTCCTGTCCCGAGCCATCGGATCCGGCGACCAGAACACCGTGGACGGCATCATGGGGAATCTCATAGCGATGAACCTCATCCTGTCGGCGATCGTGATGGTGCTCGGCATTGCATTCGCGGGACCCCTCCTGTCGCTCACGGGAGCCGAAGGGGAAATGCTCGACCTCGCCACGACCTACCTTCGCGTCATCTTCTGCGGAAGCCTGTTCGTCAACTTCGCCCAAAGCTCCAACATGGTGATGCGCGGCGAGGGCGACATGGTTCGTGCGATGCTCATCATGGGCGGTGGCGCGGTGCTGAACATGGTCCTGTCGCCGATCTTCATCCTTTTGCTGCGTGATGCGGGATTTGGGCTTGAGGGAGCGGCAGCGGCTACGGTGCTCTCGCAGCTCGTCCAAGGCGCTGTCATGCTCTGGTGGTTCGCCAAGAAGGAAAAGGTGGCTCGCATCCATCGCATCGCGTTGAACCGAGACGTGCTTCCCGAAGTTCTGAAGGTCGGCGTTTCGGCCATGCTCATGCAGGTGCTGACCCTCGTGCAGCAGGCGGTCATCTACCGCGCTGCAGCCTATTGGGGAGGAGCCGAGTGGCAAGTGGTCTTCGGTGCGGCCCTGCGCATACAGGCATTCTCCTTCATACCCCTGTGGGGCATGAGCAACGGCCTGCAGCCGGCTATCGGCACGAATTATGGCGCAGGAGACTACGCTAGGGTCAAGCGCATCCTGGCCACGTTCTGCCTCGGCGCCACAGCGCTATGCTTCGTGTTCTGGATACCGGCGATGCTTGCTCCCGACACATTGCTATCGTGGTTCATCACCGATTCAAGCCTTGTTGCTATGGGAGTGGGCAACTTCCGTCTTTTCTTCGCCCCCTTCTTCTTGTACGGCATCATGATCATGGCCATCACCTTCTTGCAGTCCGTCGGCGAGGGAGGCAAGGCGGCCGTGCTCACCATGGCGCGTCCGCTGGTGCTTTTCGTGCCCATGGTACTGGCGGTGCCTGCCTTAACCGGAACAGGTATCCTCGGCGTTTGGATCGCGTGCGTACTGACCGATGTGCTGGTGCTTGTAGTAGCCATCGGCATGGTCTTAACATCGTATAGCAAGATGAAGAAAAAGGCTTGATTCAACCTGCTGACATGTATGTATCTAAACGAAAGTGGACATCTACCGATTCATCAATGAGAACCTGGGGCTCAAACGACAAGAACGTGGTATCTCAATTGCAGAACTAGCACGCCGTATCGGCATTGACAAGAAGCGCTTGTGGTACGTGCTCAACGGTCAGCGGGAGATGCGAGTGGACGAGTTCCTGAAGCTCTGCGTGGCGCTACGGATAGACCCGCGCTCCTTTGTCACGAGGGAGATGGTCGAACAAATCACCGAGGCGTCAAGACCCAAGAAGTAACGAGCGCCCCATCCGGGGCGCTCGTCGTCTCAACTCCTTCCAGCTTAGTAACTTTTACCACTTGTGCTTATTCGTCCGAAGGCTCCTCCTCATCTGACTGCGCCTTCTCTGCATCACCTCCGTCCTTTTTCTCCTTTTCCCTTCCGCTGGTGAAGGGCTGCCAGTGCCGCCGCCATGCGCTCGACCAGTTCATCCTCATGCGCACCATACCGAACTTTGGTCAGCGAGACATTAGGCCTGGCCCTTTGTCTCACGCACCCCGATCATCTGCTGTCGGAACGATCTGGCGAGAAAGCTTTTGAGGCACTCTCCGTCCATGTCCAACTCGCCCGTGATCCACGCCTCGAGCACCGATGCCGACGCGCGGACGCAATATTCCACCGCCTCGTCGCGGCGCCGGGGTCCGATCTGCCTTTCGACATCGACGAGCTCCCGGTGCGCGTAGATTCGCAGAAGTCCGGTCGCCCTCTCGTGTAGCAGCACCCTCAGCGTTGGCCGTCCGAACCGGTCGAGCAGCGCCCTGAAAACCCGCTTCCTCGCAGATATCTGGTCGACGAACCTGTCTACGAACTCATCGAAGGACGCATCGTGGTCGATTTGCGCAGCCAACTCGCTCGCCTCCCTTTCGGAAAGGTAGCCAACGAGCTCCTCCATCCCCCTGAAGTGGTAGTAGAAAGTCTGTCGGTCCACCCCGGCCCTTTCCGAGACCAGCTTCACCGTTATGGCGCCGCGGTCGACTTCGAGGAGAATCGTCAGCAGGGCGTCGGCCAGGGCGTTCCTCGTCTCATCGCCCTTTTTCCCCATAGTTCCTCCAAATTCATACACATCGGAGATGTGTCTATAGATTAAGTTTTCTTACATTTGTATGATTTTCTCAATCATACCTGACTTAAAAACTGGAGGAAAGCAGACTTGAGTTCCGTTGTCCCTGTCCTGCGAGACGCATTCGCCACCGCCCGCAGAAACCCCCTGACGTACATCGGTCTCGTGGCGGTGCCGCTCATTGTGGCGCTGTTCGGCCTTCTGTACGTCAACGTGTTCATGGACCCCTACGAGAAGATGAAGGAGCTCCCCGTCGCAGTGGTAAACCTGGACGAAGGGGCACCCGTCGATGACGCATGGAAAAACTACGGCGACGAGTTGGTCGAGGCCATCCAAGAAGACGACTCCGCGCTTTGGACGACTGAAGGGCCGGAGCTCATCGAGTCAGGGATCGAGAACAGCGAATACTACATGGCCGTGGTGATCCCCGCCGACTTCAGCGAGCGCGTAGCGGCGGGTCAGACCTCCTCGCCGGAAACCGCTCGCATCACCTTCTTCAGCAATATGAGGAAGAACTTCATGCTCTCGACTCTCTCGTCGAAGATGGAGACGGCACTGCACGAGACGGTCAATGAGAAGATCGGCGCACAGTATGGGGAGGTACTGGCCGAGGGGCTCTACGATGCGGAGGAGGGATTCTCCGATGCCGTCGACGGGACGACCCAGCTGAAGGACGGCACCTCTGAACTGGCCGAGGGGATATCTGCGCTTTCCGACGGGGCCGGTGAGCTAGGACGCGGCACCGGCGAGCTGACCGAGGGTCTCGGCGAGCTGGCCAGCGGCGTGGACGAGTTGGATCAGAAGCTGAACGGGAGCGGCAGCGCCACCCTGTCAGGCGCGGCTTCCTCGGTGGAAGCGGGCGCAAAGGAGCTCAAGAAGGGTATTAGAGCGGCGAGGGAAGCCTCTTCGGCTGTTGCCGTCGGAATTCAGACCGTGAATTCCGGCCTGACCGATGCCGAAGATGCGGCCAGGAACCTGGAAAGCGGCATCGCCGAGATCGTTGCCCGGTGGAAGGCCGGGGCGATTCCCGCCGAAGCTGCCATGGCCGCCATCGAGGCGAACCTGCTGCCCGCAGCTGAGAGCCACGCCCTTTCAAGGGGAATCAGTCGCGCGAGTGCCGCGCTGGGCGGCAGCGGCGACTCCGGCGACAGCGGCACAATAGCCGGCGCAATGGGGTCTATTGAGGAGGGCCTGACCCAGGCGGAAGAGGCGCTGGGCGATAGCGAGACCCCCGGCACGCTCATCTTCGGTGCCCATAGTGTGACTAACGGCATTGGGTTGGCCAGCGGTGCGGTGCGGAGCGCCACTGAGGGCGCGCACCAGCTACAAGAGGGCGCTTCGGCCCTAGCCGACGGCGCATCCTCTCTCAGCTCCGGGGTGAGCGAGTTTGACAACGGGGCAGCGGAGCTGGGTGAAGGAGTTGCCAGCCTGCAGGAGGGGCTCTCCGAAGGGCATGCGGCGCTCGAAGAATCACTGACAGCCGCGCCGGCGGAGTACGGAGACTACATCGTCGCTCCCGTCGAGATGGAGAGGGATACCTATGGCGATCTCGGCGCCTTCGGCTACGGCTTCGCGCCCCTGTTCCTCACGCTCTGCCTCTGGCTCGGGTCGCTTCTGCTCTTCTTCATCTTCGACCCCTTCCCCTCGAAGAACATGGAGTACGCGGGCCGCTTCGCCGCGGTGTTCGGGCGGTGGCCCCTGTATCTCGTGCTCGTGGCGCTCAACGTGGCGGCGGCGGCCGTCGGGGCTATGCTGTCTGGCGTTCCGAATGCCGGCACCGGACAGTTCCTGCTGTTCCTCGCCTGCGTCGGCTTCTCTTTCTTCTGCATTCTCCAGCTGTTCAGCCTTTTCGACATTCCCGGGAAGGCCCTGGCCATCGTCGTCCTTATCGTGCAGGTGGTATGCTGCTCGGGCACGTTCCCGGCGGTGCTGGGCGAAGGATTTGCCTCCGACGTGCCCCCGTTTCTTCCATTCACCTACGCCATCGACGGCGTTCGCGCGTGCATGAGCGGAACGGATCTGAGCGCCATCCTTTCGGACGAAATCGCCCTGATGCTGTTCGCGCTGGCCTCAGTGCTTGCCTCCCTTATCCTCTATCCTCTTGCCTTGAAGATGAAGCAGGGACGCGACGAGGCCACCCTCAAGGCTCTCACGCTCGCCCACGCCGATCCTCAGCACGCGCAATGACGTAGAACGGGGAGAATGCCACCTGCGCACCTGCGGGTATCCCTCTATATCGCCTCAGTCGCTCAGCGCGCCTTGTGGCCTCCGAACACGAGCAGGTCTGACTTTGCCAGCTCGGCGTTGATCGCCTGCATCTCTCCTGCGGTCAGCGAGAGCTCGGAAGCAGACGCGTTCTGCTGCAGCCGTTCGACCTTGCGTGATCCGGGGATGGGGATGAGGTAGGGCTTCGTGGCGAGCGCCCACGCGAGCGCGAGCTGGGCCTCTGTGGCATCGTGGTCGGCGGCGATCCTTCGCACCAAGTCGACGAGCGGCTGGGCGCGCCGCTGTCCTTCCTCGGTGTATTGCGGCATGTCGGCACGGTAGTCCTGCGCTCCCTCGAACTCGGTCTTGTAGCTGTAGGCTCCCGTTAGAAAGCCGTTGCCCAAGGGCGAGAACGCGACGAAAGCGACACCGAGCTCTTCGAGCACGGGGAAGAGGATCTCGTGCCAGCGCGCCATCATGGAAAAGCGATTCTGCACGGCGGAGACGGGACATACCGCATGGGCGCGGCGCAGGTACTCCTCGTTGGCCTCCGATATACCCCAGGCGCGGATCTTGCCTGCGCCGATGAGCTCCGCCATCACCTCCGCCACATCTTCGGGCTCCACTTTCGGGTCGATGCGGTGCTGGTAGTAGAGGTCTATATAGTCGGTACGCAGTCGCTTCAGACTACCATCGACGGATGCGCGGATCGTGTCAGGAGCGCTGTCGAGGATGAGCGTCTTGTCAGGCGCATGGGTCACACCGAACTTGGTGGCGATCACCACCTCATCGCGCATGCCCTCAAACGCCTTTCCCACCAGATCCTCGTTATGCGACAGCGTGCCGTCGGGACGCGTTCCCACATAGCACTCCGCCGTGTCGAAGAACGTATAGCCCGCGTCATAGGCCGCGCGTATTATCTTCGCGCCCTCGTCGTCAGGCACCGGCTCGCCGCTTGCATGGGTGAGCCCCATGCAACCCATGCCGATCTCGGACACCTCGATGCCGCTTATGCCGAGCACTCTCTTCTCCATGGATTCATCCATCTCCTTCATTCAGGCGCGAATCGCGCTGCGTTCCTGCGCTTACGCTTGATCAACTGTCGGATACCCGGTCGAGCAGCACGCCTCGACCATGGCGCAGTACTCATCCACGCTGAACTCCTTGCTGCTCACCTTGCTGGTGGCATCGGCCACGGCCTGCCGCGAGGGAGCAGGGCCGTACGCGTCGAGCGTAGTCGGAAGGCCGCCGCGCTCAAGAATGCCGAGCAGGCGCCCATAGGCGTAGCGCTTGAGCTCATCGTCTGTGGCGTTCCCGTCGCCCCCGAGCACCTCCACCACGAAGGAGCGCACGTCCTCGGGGTGATGCGCATAGGCCCAGATAAGCCAACGGGGAAACATGACGGAGAGCCCTTCGCGGTAGCTCGTGCCCACCGTGAAGCGCAGAAGCCCGTTGGCGCTGAAGATGCTGTAGGTCCAGCTTCCCTCGATGCCGAGCCCGAGCATCGAGCTCGTCTCCACGAAGCTCGCCCAGAGCATGGTTCCCCGTGCGTCCTGATCCTCTGCATCCTCCATCAGCACCTCGTGGGCGGCGATGATCGCCTTGAGCGAGGACAGGGTGAATCCGCGCGATATGGGATTGCGGTCCGTGAAGTAGCGGTAGCCGGTCTGCGCCAGCATGACCATCAGGCCGTACGTTGTCGCCTTCGCATCGAGCGAGTAGGTGAAGGGCGCATAGAGCAGGGCGAGGTCGGCGTAGACGCCCTTGATGCCGCCCGCATAGCCCATGATGTCGCTCACCCCGTTGGCCTCCGAGCCGGTGGAGGGATAGGTGGGGATCAGTGCGAGCGGCAACTTCTCGTCGTTACTCTGCTCCAGCTCGTGCGTGAGGTAGGCATCCATGTCATCTGCATGTCTCGCACAAAACGCGATGGCCTTCGCTGTGTCCATGCAGGCCGCGCCGCCCAGCCCGATGACGCATTCGACATCGTTTCCGACGGCAAGGGCGGTTCCCTTTCGTATGGCGTCGTAGGTGCACACCTTGATGCCGTCGTAGTCGAGATGCGATGCGGCATGCTCCTTGAGCACGGCAGCAACCGCATCGTAGCTGCCGCTTGCCTTGGCGGATGCGGCCCCGCTGACGAGCATGGCGCGCTTTCCCTCCACGAACGTCCCGAGCTCGTCTAGGCAGCTGGATCCGAACACTGCTCTTACGGGGTTGCTGAAAACGAAGTCCTTCAACTCGCTTTGTCCTTTCTATCTCTTCTGCTCACCGAATAGCCATCCCATGACGAACTCATCATGGGCGAACAGCGCCGCTCCGCCGCCATGCTGGTTGCTTGCGCCTTGCGACGTGAAATAGGAATCGTCTTTGACATTGAGCACGACCAGGCGGTCGATCTCGGCATCGGATAGTCCCTGCTCCGCATAGATCCCACGGAGCTCTTGTGCGGCTGATGTCAGCGAACCGCTCCCGTAATACTCGTCGGCCTCTCCGATGACCATGCAAACCGGCACACGGGCGCGGGCAAGCACGTGCAGGTCGCCGTCCCATTGCGTGGAGCACACCAGAGCTCGTGCGAACAGATCGGGATTGGTGCCGAGCACCAACGTAAGCGTCTCGCCCCCACCCGAATAGCCCTCGATGAAGGTGTTCTCGGGCGTCACCCCGTACCGGGCAGCGATGGACTCGACGAGCTCTATCGTCTGGTCGGCCGACGTCTGCCCCCAGTCGCCAAGCTGGGGCGCGAGAACGACCATGTTCTCGCGATACGACTGCGCAGTGTAGGCAAAGTCCTCGGTCTTGAGGTTCTCGGCCACGCCCTGGAAATAGAGACCCTGGTATCCCGGAAGCGTCACGAACAGCGACACAGGAGAAGACGCGTCGAGGCTCTCCGGCACCATGATGTTGTAGCGGATGGCCCCCGATGTGCCTTCGAAGGTCTGATCCAGCTCGAAGCCCCGATAGGTCTCCGACGCAGACGATGGCTCGGGTGTTGGAGCGGTTGAACCGTTCTGCAGCTGCATGGTCTGCGAGATCCTAGGCGCGTACGTCGAAGGCACGGATTCTTCCCCGCCGTTTCCGGGAGCGCTCGAGCACCCTGTCGCAAGGACGAGCGCCATCGTCACCGCTGCGGCCAAAAGGGCATGCCATGCGCGCGTCACGGCATGCCCTCCCTTGTCGCTACGCATCCGCTACACGTGCTTGCCGAAGAACTCGACAAGCTTGCCAGCGGCCTGGGAGACGTACTCGGGCTTCCAGTAGGTCTGGATGTGCGTGGCGCCGGGGATCTCGAAGAGCTCGCGGACGGGCGCGTTCGCGGCGCGCTCGAAGCAGTCGATGGTCATGTAGCCCGTGTCGGCGTGCGAGCCCATCATCATGAGCAGCGGGACGTCTATGAGCTGCGCCCCCTCGCGCGCGTCCCAGGCGGCAAGCTCCATCAGGCTGGACACCGTGTAGCTGAAGGTGCTGCCGGGGTGAGCGCAGTCCCGGCCGTAGTAGTAATAGCCCTCGCGGTACAGATCGTAGGGCATGGCGTCGGCCTGCTCGGGCGTTGCGGTCTCGCACATGTTGGGCGTAAGCGCCGCACCCTTCCCGTCGGCCTCGTCTTGGCGCGCCTTTGCGGCAGCGGCCAGCCTCTCCTGGATGGTGTCGACCTGGCTTCCTCGGAACCCTTCGCGGCGCACCTCTCCGGAATTGAACAGGGAGAGCGTTGCGACGGCCTTGAAACGCTTGTCGGTCTGGGCGGCCTTGAAGGTGTAGCCGCCGCCCCCGCAGATGCCGAGCGCCGCCACGCGGGAGGCGTCCACGCCGGGGTATTGCAGCAGGATGTCGGTCGCGCGGTGGATGTCCTCCACGCGGTTCTCCGGCCAGTCCGTCATGCGGGGCTCGCCTCCGCTCTCGCCCTGGTACGCCGCGTCGAAGGCGAGCGCGATGTATCCGGCCTCGGCGAGCTTCTGGGCGTAGTTGCCGGCCACCTGCTCCTTCACGCCGCCGTTGGGATGCGCCACCACCACGGCGGGATAGGACTTGGCCGGGTCGTAGCCTGCGGGCGTGCAGACGTTCGCCACTGCGGTGAAGTCGCGGTAGGGGTAGCGGATGGCGTGGATGTTGACGGCGCCGTCGGCGTTCTCGGTCAGGGCTCCTTCGTACACCAGCCCGAAGGCGTTGCCGCCAAACGGCGTGAACTCGCGCTCCGTGAATGATGGTTCAGTCATAATGAATCCTTTCGCTCGTTATGTTTCTGGGTCTTATGCTAGAGCGATAGCCGATCGACGAGAAGTCTCCTTTGCTATGATGGTCATAACCCTGGGGTTATAGCTTCGGTCCCGGCCAGATGTAGATCAGGTCGTTTACCACGTAAAGCGCTGCCGCATCTCCGTCATGGGAGCCGCCCTCGTTGAGCCTGAAGATGAGGTTCGGACTTTCTTGGGACTCGTTGCGAAACGACGGGTACCTCCCCATGTCCTCTATTTGCGCCGTGAATCCGCTTCCAGCGAAATCTCGCGTGCCTGTCATGGCGATGACGGCGAAGTCCTCGGGCCCGAAGCCTTGCCTTGCCACGGCCGCATCGAAGTGGCTTCCGCTCCCGGCGTTGCCGCTCGACGGGCAGAAATAGCGGAAATAGGCAAGGCACTGCTCGAAGACGCGCCACGTGGTGACCGAGCCCATGGAAAAGCCCATGAAGGCGCGATGGTCGCGAGCGGCCATGAGCCCTTCAGGGGTCGTCGCCTCGGCATAGGTCGAATACGCGGACTCCACGGCAGGCATGAGGTCGTTTGTCAGCTCCTGAGGCCAGCGGGCCGTTAGCTCGATGGCAAGCGAGTAGTCCGCCGCGTCGTCGGCGCTCAGGTTGTTGTAAGTCGGGCACACGATGATGACGGGGTCGATGCGCCCGTCTGCGATGGCGTGGTCGATCTGGTTCCGCAGCGCCGTCGGATGCCCGGGAGTGCCGAGGAAGGTGCCCTGGTTCGACCAGCCGCCATGCATGAGATAGGCGATGTTGTAGCGGTTGCTCGGCGTGTACCCGTAGGGCAGGTAGACCCAGGCATACTTCTCCATCGGCTGGCTTTTGCCTGCATAGGAGAAGGCCTCGTAGGTGTCGTAGTCGAGGCGGACGAGCTCGCCGGGGGCATCGCTCGGGGCGCTGTCTTCAGGAGATAGCGAAAAAAGCCCGGTCGGGAATGTCCCGTCCTTGCCCCTATCGTCTTGCTGCATGGGCGCAGCCTCCTCTGCTGTGGGTTCAACTTGCTCGTTTGTCGCCTGAAGGGCGGAAGAGGAGCAGGCGGGAAGAGAGAAGAGCGCCATGGCGATGACAAGTGACGTGCCCAGGATGCGGCCTGGCGCTCTTGACGTCTTTGTTGCTGGCATAGGATTCTGCATTCCGCGGTAGCCTAATCGTTGTAGATGACCGGCTTTATCATGCTGCGGTCATGGTCGAGGAACAGCTGCATTGCCTCGGGGATGGAATCAAGCCCGTGGAAGCGCTGCGTGATCAACCGGGACGGGTCGATGCGCCCGCAGGAGATCAGCGTCGCCATGCGCTCCATCAACAGCCGGCCGCCTCCGCAGCCCGCGCCCTTGATCGTCTTGTCCCCGTACCCGAAACCCCAGTTGGCAGGGTCTATGCAGATGTCCTTGCCGCCGAAGAAGGCCGACAGGTTCACCAAAGTGCCGCCCTTCTTCAGTATGGAGAGCCCGTCGTTTACGGAGTCCTCGGTTCCTCCGCACACGATAACGGAGTCGAAGGGCTTGCCGTTCTCGGCCACCATGGATTCCAGATAGCCCTCGTCGTGGTAGTCGAAGGTCTTGGTCGCCCCGTATTCCTTGGCCACCTCGAAGCAGATCTTGCGGGATCCCACGACGAACACGCTCCCGGCGCCGGAGAGCACGGCGGCGCGCACCGCCGTGAGGCCCACCGGGCCCACGCCGATCACGGCAACCGAGTCGCCGAAGCCTATGTTCGCCTGGGCTACGCCCGTGAACGCGGTGCACATCATGTCGGGGACCATGATGGCCTGATCGAGTGTTACCCCTTCGGGGATGTGCGCCAGATTCATGTCGGCATCGCGTATGTAGTAGGTCTCCACGAACGATCCGCCGCGGTCGGGGTGGTCTACGCCGGCATACATGTTGTCCTGGTGCTGCTTCGCGTTGCCGTCCTGCGCCTCAAGGCTTCGCCACACCGGCATGACCGCGTCAACGATCACCTCGTCGCCCGCCTTGAAGTCGCGCACGTCGGCACCGACCTCTACCACTTCGCCGCACATCTCGTGGCCCACTGCCTTGCCCAGCAGGTAGGGAAGCGATTCGCAGCCCGTCTCGCAAAGATGCGCATCGCTTGTGCAAGGAGACCAGATAAGCGGCCTGATGAACGCGCCCGTGGGGCACGGGGCATCAGGCAGGGGGCACTCATCGCTTATGGCCATGGTGCCCTTGCCGGTGATGACGGCACCTCTCATCTTCTTCATATCTATCAGCCCTTTCGAGGAACTCGTATCGGGGCACGCGCGAGAATATCCGACGTGCTAGCGGCACTCGACGAGGATGTCGAATATCTCGTCGCGAGTGAGCTTCTTGCAGCATCCCGGCGTGAGCACTGCCGTGTCGGCCACGGCGCGAAGCACCTCGTCTGACGCATCGGTGCCGAACTCGGCGAAGGTGGTGGGCATGCCCATCTCCTCGATGAAGGAGGCCAGCGCGTCGATGCCCTCATTGGCAACGGCGAGGTCGTCCTTGCCAGCAGGGTCGATGCCCCACACCTCGACGGCCCACCGGGCGAACTGCCCTGGTGCGGCCGAAGCCAAGCGGCGGTAGAGCTTCGGATGGATGACGCCCAGGCCGAGCCCGTGGTTCGAATGGGTGTAAGCGCCGTATTGGTGCTGGATCATGTGGCACTGGAAGTCGGTCACCTTGCCGATCTTCAGCACGCCGTTCTCGCCCATGGCCGAGTCGTAGACCAGCTCGCCGCGTACGGCCAGATTGTTGGGATCGGCCGCGTGGGCGCGCATGTTGCGGATGATGTTCTTCTGCACGGCGAAGTTGATGTCGTCGGACACGCACGCCTCGCGCGGGCTGCCGAAATACGTCTCCATGCAGTGCGAGAGCGAGTCGAAGGCGCCGCTTACGAACTGCTTCTCGGGGACCGTGAGCGTGTAGGCCGGGTCGAGCGCCGCCCATGCCGGGAGCGCGCCGATGAAAGGTCCCTTCACGTGCGTCTCCTCGTTGGTGATGACGCCGCCGTTGTTCTGCTCCGCACCCGTTCCCGACAGCGTTACCACGCATCCCATCGGGATGAACTCTGTGGGCGTCTTGCCCATCATGTGCTCGTAGTCGTCTATGTCCACGTCGAGCTTGGCCTGGGCGGACACGACCTTGCAGCAGTCGAACACCGAGCCGCCGCCCACGGCCAATATGAAGTCGACGTCGTTCTGGTATGCGATTTCCGCGCCCTCCTGCACCTTTGCGTAGGTGGGGTTCGACATGATGCCGCCGAAGTCGACGATGGCCTTGCCGCCTTCTTCGAGCAGCGCGACCACCTGGTCGTAGAGCCCCGTGCGCTTTATCGAGCCGCCGCCGTAGGCGAGCATCACCTTCTCGCCCATGGACGGCATCTGAGCGCGCAGAGCCTTTTCCATGGCTCCTTCGCCGAAGTAGTTGAGCACGGGATATTGATACACGAATGGTTCCATCGAGATCTTCTCCTTGGTCTTGAAGTTGTGATTTAGTGCAGTCCGGCAAGCATCTCTACGGCTTCGGGAGTGCGGTGGTCGAAGAACTGCGATTTGCCCGTGTCGAGGGTCTTGATGAGGTCCATGTCCTCTTGGGTGAGCGCGAAGTCGAACACGTCGAAGTTCTGCTCCATGCGCTCGCGCTTCACCGACTTGGGGATGCAGATGATCCCGCGCTGCAGAAGCCAGCGCAGCACCACCTGGGCGATGCTCTTGCCGTGCGCATCGGCGATGGTCTTAAGCTCGGGGTTGTGGAACAGGTCGTTCTTGCCTTCGGCGAACGGCGCCCAGCCCTCGAAGGCAACGCCCTTCTTCTCCATGTAGGCCTGGGCCGCCCACTGCTGGAAGTAGACGTTCGCCTCCACCTGGTTCACGGCGGGCTCCACCTCGGAGAAGGTTATGAGGTTCGCCAGCATGTCGGGGTAGAAGTTCGCCACCCCGATGGCGCGGATGACGCCCTCCTTGTAAAGCTCCTCCATGGCGCGCCACGCGCCGAAGATGTCGCTTATGGGCTGATGTATCAGGTAGAGATCGAGGTAGTCCAGCCCGAGCTTCTCCAACGAATCGGCAAAACCGCGCTTGGCGCCCTCGTAGGACACGTCGCTCACCCAGAGCTTCGTGGTGATGAAGAGCTCGTCGCGGGGGATTCCGCTCTTGGCGATGGCGGCCCCCACCGCGCGCTCGTTTCCGTAGGCGGCCGCCGTGTCGATGGAGCGGTAGCCCACCTCAAGGGCGGTCGCCACCGCGTCCTCGGTGTCCTTGCCATCCGGGATCTGGAAGACGCCGAAGCCGAGCTGGGGCATCTTCACGCCGTTGTTCAAGGTGATGTATTCCATGGTTTCCACTTCCTTGGAGTCGGTTTTCTTTAACGTTGATCCAACGATAGGGCCGCATCCGCGGAAGCAGAAGTCTTAGTTTGTGATGGGTTTATAACCCAAAGGTTGAAACTGTGTCTGAGCCGGTTCGAGCGTGTTATCCCGCGATGGCGTCGAGCACGGCCCTGACCTGCTCTGAGGGGTCGGGCGAGTGGAGGATGCCGAACGGAAGCGCGAAGTCCCAGTCAACGGGCTTGAGGCTCAAGAGGGGATGCACGCTCTCCCAGGCGTCGATGGAGACGAGCAGTTTGCCCTCCTCCTCGCAGCGGTTGAACACATCGAGGCACAGAAACGGGAACTCCTCGACCGTCGCCCCGTCCAGCTCGTCGTTCACGAAGTCCTGCAGCCGGTCGGTCTCCTCGTTCCAGCCGCGCTGGATGAGAAATATCTCCTGGCCCTTGAGGTCGTGGGTGGTCAGCTCGTCGCGGCAGGCGAGCGGGTGCGAGGTGGGCACCGCGATGCGAAGCGGCATGTGGTCGAGCAGAAGCCCCGCGCACTTGCGGCTTTTCAGGAACGCATCGTCGAAGGCCCCTGCCACGATGTCTATGTCCTCGCCGAGGTTCGCGAGGATGCGCCGGGCGTTCTCGGGGGTGTTCTCGAAGGTGACGAGCTTGAAGGAGGCTCCGGGGCAGCGCTTTCGCACCTTGGGCCAAAGCTCCACCAGAAAGGAGCTCGGCGTCATGGGGGAAGAACCCACGCGGATGGTGCTCTTCCCAGCGGCATCGGCAAGGCGCGTCCGCTCGGCCGCCTCGTTGCAGTACTGGATGATATGACGGACGTCTGCGAGGAGCGACTCTCCCGCGCGCGTGAGCGTAAGCCCCCGGTGCGTGCGGTTGAAGAGCGTCACCCCGAGGTTCGACTCCAAGATATTCATCTGCTTGATGACGGCGGTCGGAGAGATGTAGAGGTCGTCCGCCGCCTTGGAGAAGCTGCCGAGTTCCGCGACCTTCACGAACGTGTCCAGCTGATGGTTGTACAAAGGCACCTCCCGCCTCGATCCGTATTCATCGTCCTGATCGTATCAGTGCTTGCCGACAAGCGGGCGCACGCATCCTCCCATCGGTGCAGTTTGAACCCTAAGGTTCACACTCTCTCCCCAATCGGAACTTCTGCCATGGGCCTTGCGTGCCCATAATCTTTGTATGGACACAAAGACTGTGTAATTGGAAACTCATAAGGATGGTAGAGACCATGAGCATCCTGTTCATCAACGGAAGTCCCGAGAAGGAGGGCAACACGACACGTCTGGCCCGCGCGCTCCTTGCCGGGCACGACTACGTGACCTACGAGTTGGCAGATCACAAGATCTACGACTACGGGCAGCGCTTCGCCGACGACGAGTTCGACGAGCTGCTGGCGCAGTTCAGGGCGGCCGACACCATCGTCATCGGCTCGCCGGTCTACTGGCATGACCTGAGCGGCATGCTGCGCAACATGCTCGACCGCTTCTACGGGCCGGTGGAGGAAGGGAGCATGGCGGGCAAGCGGCTCTTCTTCCTGTTCCAGGGGGCTGCCCCCACAGAGGAAATGCTCCATCGTGGCGAGTTCACCATGAGCCGATTCGCCAGCCTGTACGGCATGGAGTACATGGGCATGGCCACCAACGAGGGCGAGGCGCGCTCGCTTGCCGCAAGCATCTAGCTCGACCGTTCGGTCATTTGAGGAAGGAAGGAATCGCAATGAACGCATCAACATCGAAGAAATCACGGAAGTTCGCCCTCATGGGCATCGTCGTCGCCCTAGCTCTTGCGGGTCTGGCGTTTGTCGGCTGCGCGGGGCAGCAGCAGTCCTCCTCGCAGGGGCAGTCATCGTCCAGCTCGCAGGCGGCATCTTCCGCGTCGTCTTCTGAGAGCTCCAGCGCTCCCGCAAGCCCCGCTCCTATAGCTCAAGGCAACGTGCTCGTCGCCTACTTCTCCGCCTCTGGCAACACCGAGCGTGTGGCGCAGCAGATAGCATCGGACTTGGATGCCGACACCTTCGTCATTACTCCCGCCGAGCCCTACACCTCCGAAGATCTCAACTGGAATCAGGAGGGCAGCCGCGTCAACATAGAGCATGAGAATGAGAGCGCTCGCGACATCGAACTGACCCAAGTCACTCCCGACGGCTGGGATGGCTACGACACCGTCTTCATCGGATACCCGATCTGGTGGGGTATCGCGGCTTGGCCGGTCGATGGATTTGTGTCCGGCAACGACTTTGACGGCAAAACGGTCATCACCTTCTGCACGTCCACCTCGTCCGGCTTGGGGCAGAGCGCCGATCTTTTGGAGCAGATGGCAAACGGCGGCACGTGGCTCGAAGGGATGAGGTTCTCAGGCAGCGGCAGCGCCGCAGACGTCAGCGAATGGGTGAATTCACTGGCTCTTTCTTAAGGGCGAAAAAGCGGGAATGCTTTGCGGTGTCGCAGTGAAATGTCTATTCCTTCGGTAGAGAGATAGTGTGCATACTTGAGCAGGCAAGAATCAAGTATGGGATGTCGATCGCGGAATTAGCGCGACGTACCGACACTGACAAGAAGCGATTGTGGTACGTACTCAACAGGCAACGGGATATGCGGTTGGGGAGTATCTGAAGAAGGAGGCTCGCTGATGGCAAAGGGTGGCGACGTCCTCGTCAAGCGCCTCCCATCGTCTCGGGTTTCAGCCATGTCGGCTGCAAACGAAAACGGCCCCGTTCACCCAGACGGGGCCGTGGCTCTTTCTGGAGCGGGCGACGGGACTCGAACCCGCGGATACCAGCTTGGGAAGCTGGGGCCTTACCACTTGGCGACGCCCGCATTGAGTGAGCATTATACCGCTACCTCATCCTCTGCTCTGGTCATTTTGGAGAATCCCCACGAGTCGAGTGCGAGGCCGGTCACTCGGGAGATGACCGCCAAAGCTTGCAGGAAGCGCAGAGACGAATCGCTACAGTCCCAGCTCCTCTTCTCCCCACCGCTTCATGGCGAGCAGGATGGGAATGAAGCTCTCGCCCTGCTCTGTCAACGTGTACTCGACGCGCGGTGGCACCTCGCCGAAGTCGGTGCGCACGAGGAAACCATCATCCACGAGTTCCTTGAGCTGTTTGGAGAGTGTCGACTCGGAGATGGTGCCGATGCAGCGTCGCAACTGCCCGAAATGGCGAACGTCCTTGAGCGCGATGTAGAAGAGTATCTCGATCTTCCACTTGCCGCCGATCATGCGTTGAAGCGTGGAAACCGACTTGCAGCGCTCTATCTCTTCGCCCCGCCTTCTTGCCATAAACCCAACTCCTATGTACTACAAAAAATATCAGTACTTTTAATTCTAAAGCTACATTTGCATGATGGATGCGACAAGCCCGCCCATCTTTCAAGAAATCCGAGGCAAGGAGCACATCATGCATTACACAGGAACAATCTGGAGGCCGCCCTATGAGGCCGATTCCCTCATCTTGGAAGCGGCTGCGGGATGCACGCACCGCGCTTGCAAATTCTGCACGCTCTACGATGAGCTCCCCTTCAAATTCAAGGTATCGGAGCTTTCCGCAATGGAATCTGATCTCCTTGAGGCACAGACGTGGTTCCACGATCCGCTATCGAAGATTGAGACACGCCTTTTCAACCTTCCATCGCCCAAACGTTGTCGAGTCTTTCTTGCAGGCGCTAACCCGTTTGTGCTGAAAGCAAGGCGTCTGCTCGAGATATCCGATCTCATTCGCGAATACTTTCCATCATGCGAAACGATCGGCTGTTTCGCACGTGTGACAGATGTCGCCTCGAAAACAGACGAGGAACTTGCAACCCTTCGCAAAGCGGGATACACCGGTCTTACCATCGGGATAGAGACGGGAGATGATGCCGCACTTGCTTTCATGAACAAAGGTTACGCAGCGCAAGACATCGTTGCACAGTGTGCGCGCCTGGATGCGGCGGACATCGCCTATGCTTTCTTTTATCTTGCAGGCATCTCGGGAAAGGGATGTGGCATTGAAGGAGCGCGGCTTACGGCGGCGGTCTGCAATCAAACGCGCCCCTCCCTCATCGGCGCAAACATGCTCACCATCTACAAGAATTCCAAGCTTTACCAGGAGATTCTGGCTGGCAACTGGGAGGAAGAAACGGAGATTGAGAAGTACCAGGAGATCAAAGCTCTTGTGGAAGACTTGGAAATACCCGTGGAATTCGCCATGCTCGGTGCATCGAATCCCGTGATGATGCAGGGCAGGTTGCCCGAGCAACGTGCGCAAATCATTGCAGCTCTCGATCGTGTGATCGAGGAGATCGGAGAGGATAGGCTGCGCCACTATCGCACGAATCTGAAGCACCTGTGATGCTTGGGTCGTCTCTGGCAAATGAGTAGGCAGTGCCTCTAAGAAAAGGAGATGGGACTCATCCCATCCCTTTGGCTACTCCTCAATAATGACACCAAGGCGCCGAGCCAGCGCAGCAGCTTGATAGAGTCCGAATTTCGCACCGTGCACCTCGTCCATAGCGTCCGATATGACAATGCCCTCGAGCTGACATGACGTGAAATCGAGGCCGACGAGCTTCGTGCGAAAGAAACTCGTTCCAACGAAGCGGTCGTCATCGAGCGAGATGCCGCACAGCTCCATTTCAGACATGTCCGCCGACAAGAAATCGCAGGTGCGAGCACGGACAGTCTTCCAGAGGCATCGGTTGAATGCGCCGTAGACGAATGTGCACCCGTCTGCGGCGACATGCTTCCAGAGCGCCTCGGCAAAGGACGCCCCGGCGAACTTGCAGTCGCTGAACGTGCAGCGCGTGAATGCGGCGCTGTCGAATATGCTGTTGGAGAAGTCACAACCATCGAAGGCGATATCGGTGAAAAGCGCACCGGTGAAGTCGCAATCAAGGAACTGGCATTTGGAGAAGCGGCCACCGGAAACCTCAAGTTCGACGAATTCCACTTCCGCAGCATGGAGTCCGCGCAATTCAACGGCTTCGAGTGTTCCACGGTCGGGATCGCAGAGAACGTTCAAGGGCATCTCATCGAGAGAGGTGACTATGCGAGGCGCAGCCAGCTTGCAAGACGATGACGCCTTGTCGTAGGCAGCTTGTGCTGAACTAGGAAAAACGTGCATGCCCCTCCTTCTCTTCAGCGCCAATGCAATGTAGAGGGCGTCTTATATGTTTGCTACTATCTAGCTATGATATCGCACGCAATCTCTGCTTTCCCTTTAGCGTTCCATAGCCACGAGTTGGACGGTCAGGAAGTCATGCAACGACTCTCGTAGGACGGGATCAGATAGCCCGCCTCCTCACAGGCGGCGCTTTGGAAAGCGGCGCCTTCAGGTTCCCGGCCTTCCGGCTCTAGTCAAGCTTGGGGTAAGAATAATGAGCCGTTAACGCGGCGATTCAGTTGCGGCATACTTATGCTGCGCACCCAAGCTCGCTAAGCGCCTCGAGGGTCGTCCCCACGTTTTCGGCATGCCAGTTCTTGTATCCACCGGTGTACTGTGAGGCGTATATGCCCGAGAGTCGGATGTCGCTCAGTTCCTTCTGCTGCGTGGTGAGACGGACGTTGCCACTGTTCGTCTCGATGTCGATGATCACGTTGAGCAAGTCATCGACGAGCTTCACCGATTCGATTTCCGAATAGGGGACGACGAGGGAGACGTCTTTTTCGAGCGTCGCCCAATAAGGGTCAAATGGGAGCAGGATGAGCTCGTTTTCACACATCTGGAGAACGGCCACGTCGCATGTTCCGAAGAAACGGACGATCTTCTCGCTCAGATCTCCCGCCGCTCCTTTGACGATGATGCATCTACCCTCCAGAGGCGTATATCCTGCCTCGATTGCGTATTTCCAAACCTTTTCCTCGCGAGCCATGGTTATTCTGCCCCTTTCGCTATCGATGATTCACCTGTTCTATTCTTCGATGGGAGTGACGATGGGCTTGCCGTCTGCGCCAACAAGCACGGTCATGCCGGTGCAGCTGACACCAGAAGATGCCAGAAAGCCTGCCAGGAGATAATTCACTCCAGTCTGACGGTCGACGAGAACGTACGTGCGATTCGCTAGGCCATATCGCTGCATGTATGCCTGAACGAAACGATCGCCATTTTCTTTCATCGGAGAATTCCTTTCATGTGAGTTCATCGGAGAATTCCTTTCATGTGAGTTCATCGGAGAATTCCTTTCATGTGAGCCTGCGAAATGCATGTGTCGCTTGGAGTTGATGAAAACCGGCCTCTGCAAACATCATTCTTCTCATTCGTCCCTATGCTTGCAAGCGAAGAATTACCGTAAAATGCCTGGTCAGATGACTTGTCAAAGAATTTTGACAAGTGCATTTGTGGCATTCGCATCCCTTTGTCAGGCACGTGAACTATTATTTTGGCCTGCATCGCATCGGGATACGCCGATGGACAATCGGAAGGAAAAAAGTCGATGGAGCTTGCTCGGCAATTGAAACTCAGACGGGAAGAGCGCGGGTTATCCCAAGATGAGGTCGCGAAGGCGATATTCGTTTCGCGTCAGACCGTCTCGAACTGGGAGAACGACAAGACCTACCCGGACGTGCAGAGTCTGCTCCTCCTCAGCCAGCTGTTCGGCATTTCCATCGACGAGCTCATCAAAGGGGATGCTGCTGCAATGCAGCAGGCCATCAAGGAAGACTCGCGTAAGATGAGGCTGCTGTCGATTGGGATGGTCGGCTTCTTTGCGTTGGCCTTCCTCTTCCTCCTCGTGTTCTCGCTAGTCTGGCAAGAACCGTCGGGCTTTGCCCGCATGAGCAAGGGAAACATAGCGGGAGCGGCCACGTTCATCGTGCTTTATGCCATCGGATTCGGCATGGCCATCGCCATCGACCGCTTGAAGAAGAAGCACGACATCGTCACCTACCGGGAGATTGACCGGTTTCTCAAGGGAGAGCTTGACGGCGAGCCCGACTCGCAGGGCTTCGCGCGCAGGCACCCGGCCCTCGGCGTGATGGTGAAGCTCCTCGGCGGCGCCGTTATTGGATTGATGCTAGCGGGGTTGCTCCTCGTGCTCGAGGGCTGTTAGCCTCGCTGCCGAGCTTGTCCCTATGCTAGCTGCTCGCCAGCCGTGGGGCCTGCGGCCATCTGGTATACCGCGTCCACGTGGATGAAGCAGCCGCCCTTGGCCTTGATGGGAAGTCCCATTGAGGCAAACTTTGCGTCCACCATCTCCTTTTGAACGGCGAACTCGTCGCCCTCGTTGACGTAGCGTGCCGTGCCGTGGATCTGGAACGCGTCATGTCCGGTCCAGAACGCGACGGCGACCTTCTGGTTCTCCTTCAGGTTGGCCAGCGTCTTCTTGAAGAACTGGTCGGAGATGTAGACCGTCTCCTCGTCGATGACGGTCTTCATGCCGATGGCGGCTCCGTTGGGTGTCCCGTCGGCTGATGCCGTGCACAGCACCATGTTCTCGGCCGTCTCGAATAGCTCCCTCACGTCTTGGGTCATGGCCCCCTGTCTCATTCTTTCCTTCACGAGAGGGGAATCATGTCGAGGCGCAGGGTCTGTTCGACGACCTTCATCAGATCCTCGTCGCTGATGTCGGGCTTGACCTTCACGAGTCCCACCAGGCCAAAGATTGCGACGCAAAACATTTCGTAGACGAGCTCGATCTCTATCTGATGGTATGCGGCGTATTCGGTGGCGATGTGATCGTAGAGAAGTTCCGCCGTTTCCCGAGTTGCCCTTACGTCAAACGCGTCGCGCACACCGAGCTCCTCGAGCACGCGGATCATCGGACGTGGGGTGCCTTCGGCATCGTAGAGCGCATAGCGGAAGATGCGCACGCATTTCCTGAGCGAACCCCGGGTGTCTCCAAAGACGCGACCTTCGTTCCACGCGATGACGCTTTCCACCAGATCCTCGACATAATCGTCGATAACTGCCTCGATGATGCCATTCTTGTTTCCAAAGTGATAGTAAACGAGCTCACGAGTCACGTTTGCCTCCTGGGCGATGGCCCTAACCGTGGTGGCTCTTACTCCATCACGTTCGAAGAGCTTGCGGGCAGCCGTGGCAATGTTGCCGCGTGTTCCCGTGAGCCGGCGCGTCTCATTCAGGTTCTGTCTATGAGGACGAACATGCGAGGCGGCTTCACGCGGCGAGCGCTCCCCATATTCGAGGATTGTCGTCATGTCCTCACCTGGCCTAAGTTGGCAGATCTCGTCATGTCTTTCACATATTTAGCCGATATGTTAAATCTTATTATACTCTGGGATGATACACTGCGGCTGATTTCCCGTATTTAGCTGGGAAAACACCGAGGTGAGGAGGCACGCCATGACGGTTCCTGTTTGGGTCACTCCGATTTCGATGGTGATATACACCATACTCCTGATGTTGTTCACGGAGTTCATGCGTCGCCACTATCGCACCTCCATGTGGTTTTGGGTGGTTTCGCTCGCCACCATCCCGTTTTGGATCATGAACATACCGGCCGATGACTGGTTCCGTTGGGCCAAGAACCTGTCGGTCATACTGCCGCTCATCTATGCCGGAATCGGGCGTATCGCCGCCGTGCAGCAAAAGGACACCCCGTTTTGGCGTCTCATGCGCCAGCGCTGGGTGCGCTGGGTGCTCTACGGCATCGTGTTTTGCAACATCGCCGAGGCAACCTTGCGCGATGTCGAGATGGGCAATTACATGAACGGTCTGGCCGGATTCATCCTGTGTATCACGATGCCCTTTGGCGACAAGTATTGGAAGTACGACACCGCCCACTATGGCGAGATCATCGCCTACACGGTGCCCATGTGGAACTTCCTCTACACCACGTGGAACGCATGCTTCGTCTACGCCGAGGGTCACGCGTTCTTTGCCAGCACCTGCTGCATCCTGGCGGCAGCCGAGCTCTATCCCATCATCAAGCGCCAACCGGAGCTCTACATCACCGGCCGAATCTACACCCTGGGTATCCACCTGCTGCTGCGCAGCTGCTTCCCGCTGCTGTTCCCCACCATCATGAACAGCGCGGCCTGGTTCAACCCCGACGTGATGTACTGGTGGGGCATGATCAACGGCATCATCGGCATCCCGTTCGTCTTCTGGTACTGCTACCAGCTGAGTAGCGGAAAGGCCGATGTCACCTTCCGTCGGCGCAAAGCCCGGGAGGAATACCTCGTAGGTCGCGAGGAAGGCCTGATAGATGAGTACGGGGACCCGGTGAGCACCGAGGCTGCCATCGTCGTGGACGAGCAGGTGGGCGATAAGCCCGAAGTCTCCAAGTAGGCATCGAGGGAAGGGGAACCACCATGGGGATTCTGTATCAAGCCGCCGATCCCATCTACTGGGCCATCTGGCTGTTCGTCCTGTTCGCGCTCATGGCCTTCAACGAGCTGGGACGCGTGAAGCTATGGGCCGGCCTGGCGCTTTTCGCCGTTGTTCCCATAGCGTTGACCATCTTCGTCTGGCCCGAGACCGCCGCGCCTGGAAACGAGTACGGAACCGGCACCTGGTTTAACTGGGTGAAGACCTATTCGGCCCTTGCGGGCTGCCTCGGCTTCATCGCGCTGCGCTTCGTCAAGTGGAACGGCAAGGACGGCAAGGTCCACTATCTCTACGAGAAGAAGTGGGCGCTGTGCTTCCCGCCGCTCATCCTCGCCATCAACATCGCCGAGGCCGTCATTCGCGACTTCCAGGTGTTTGGCTTTGCCCTGTGGAGCGGCGGCGTCGTGGAGAACCTCTGGACCATATCCGGCCCGTGGAACATCATGAACGGCATTGCGGGCATCTTGAATATCGTCACGATTTGCGGCTGGTTCGGAATCTTCATCTCGAAGGATTCCTCCAAGGACATGATCTGGCCCGACATGATCTGGCCCTGGATCATCGCGTATGACCTGTGGAACTTCGCCTACACCTACAACTGCATCTCGGATCACTCGGCCTATTGCGGCCTGGCCCTCCTGCTCGCATGCACCATCCCCACCTTCTTCATCAAGCGGGGCGCGTGGTTGCAGCACCGGGCCCAGACGCTTGCGCTGTGGATCATGTTCGTCATGACGGTCCCGCAGTTTGCCGATGTGCTGGCACCCATTCCCACCACGCACAATCCCACCGCGTTCTTCGTGGTGAGCCTCATCGCGCTGGCGGCAAACGTCGCCGTGGCCGTCTACCAGCTCTATCGCATCCGCAAGTTCAAGCTCAATCCGCTCAAGGACGAGATCTACAAGGGCACCAAGCCTTACGAGCGCATCGTCGAGGAGAACCGTTAGGGGCGGTTATCTACTCCCTGAGGAGTAATCGCCGAATAGCTGAGCGCATGAAGCACACGGCGCAGCTGTTCGCATGATTTCTGCCTTACGCGGACTTTGACTTGGAGACGACTCGTCGGATTAACTCGACCTGGACCGTCGAGTCGTTTAGGCAGGGCACGTACCGAAATGCCCCGTCAGTCCGGGAAGCGCGTCCTTCCAGCCAGTGGCCATGCAGCTCCGTCTGGATGTCATAGAGCGTCTCGAGGCAATCGATGGAGAAGTTGGGCGCCACCACGAACAGACGTCCCGCGTCGGCCATCTCGTCGAGCACGGCCTTCGTGAAGGGACTGAGCCACGTGCGCGCCTTGTCAAAGCGGCATTGATAGCCGATGCGCCAGGTATCGTCGGCCAGCTCGAGTGCCCCGGCGACGCGACGTGCCGTGCGTTGCGTTTGCTTGTCGTAGGTGTCTCCCTTGCGGATATCGATGAGGGGAATCGAGTGGAAGGCGAACAGGAGCCGGTCATCCGCCTCGGTGCCAAAACCCGCGTTGCGGATGGAATCCGAAATGGCGTCGATGTAGAGGTCCTCGTCGCCGTAGCCATCGACGAAGCGGACCATCGGCTCCCATGGGGTGCGCCCGAGGGCACGGTCTGCCTGCTCCCTTACGGCCCTGGTCGTGGAAAACGCGCTTTGTGGATAGAGCGGCAGGATGATGACCTCGTCACAGCCGCGGGCTTCGCACGAGGCAAGGGCCTCCTCGATCGACGGAGACGCATAGCTCATGGCATGGCATACGAAGACGTCTTCGTCCTCCTGGTCGTAGGCATCCTGTAGCCTTCGCGCGAGCGATGCCATGAATACGTCGAGGGGTGAGCCCTCGTCGGTCCAGATGGTCTCGTATTTTGATGCGGAGACCGGAGCACGCTTGGGAATGATGAACCGCGTCAGGATGAAGTGCCAGATCGTCGGGTTCATCGGGCAGATGCGTGGATCGGAGAGAAACGAGCGCAGGTAGGCCGCCACGGCCTCGCTCGTCGGCGCGGCGGGACTGCCTGTGTTCACGATGATGATGCCTGTGCTGTTAATCGTCGACCTCACTACCTACGTTTGCTCTCGAGTTGGAATTGCAGTGTATCACGATGCGGGGAATCCCGGTCTATCCGGAATCCCCCGCTCGAACTCATGTGGCGGACCCTTATCCCTGAAGCTTGGAGAAGTGTTTCTCGAATATCTTGAAGCCCAGGAGGCTTCCGAGGATTCCGCAGGCAAACGTCACGACACCGCAGAGGTAGAACATGGGACTTTGCGTCCAGTTGACGAGACCCCAGCCGTATTCCTCCGACATTCCCATCTCCACGACCATCTGGACGTAGTCGGGACCAGCGACGATTCGGGGGGTATGTCGCTCCGATGGTGCCTCCATCGATTTTGGCGATCTCGTCGCAGGTCTCGTGGAAGAACTCGAGGTCATGGGTGACGATGCAGATGGCGCGACCATCACGGGCCGCCCAAGCTGCGAACTGCGATGAGTTCGTGGATGAGCTTTCCGAAGGCTACGGGACTATGATTGGCGAGAACGGCAGTAGGCTTTCCGGAGGCGAGCGTCAGCGCATATCCATCGCCCATCGCATGCGCACTGTCATGAACGCTGACAAAGTCGTTGTGCTCGATGGGGGAAGGGTAGTCGAGCAAGGCAGCCCCCAGGACCTCCTGGCCCGCGACGGCCTCTTCGCCCGCATGGTGCGCCTGCAAAACGAAAGTGCGGACTAGTCGGTGAAGTAGGGTAGAGCCGCGTTGTCGCAAAACCGTCTGGGAAGCGCCGGGAGCATTGCTGCTAGCGCCCCTTGGCCTTGCGGGTCGTCTTGTACTCCGTACCCCATTTTGCCATGGCATCCAAAATGGGCTGCAGGGATTCGCCCAAGGGTGTGAGGGAATATTCGACACGAGGGGGCACCTCCGCATATACCTTGCGGCTGACAAGTCCCGCATCCTCCATGGTGCGCAGGTTTGCCGTGAGCACCTTCTGCGAGATCTTGCCGATGGAACGCTGCAGCTCCTTGAAGCGCAGCGTTCCGTTCGCGAGCAGGTCACGCAATATGAGCACCTGCCATTTGTTGCCTATGAGTTGGAGTGTCGTCTCCACGGGACATGCGGGTATATCATTTTGACTGTCTGATATCATTGACGGTCCTCGTCAAATATCCCGATAAACTGCATTAGTTACTTTTTGGTGCCTACAGCACAATATTGTGCCTACTTTCTAAGCGATACCAAAAATCCTATCGTAAGGTCTATCAAAGGACAAGCTACGGTTCCAGCGAGCGCCACACATTGTGGTCTGATGGTAAGCAGCGAAGCCACAGGTGCACATTGCTTGGCGATGCACAACGCAAGTGCCACGTATGGTGGTGTGGTGGTCGAGGACGCGACCATGCGTGTACATTGCTTGGCGTAATTGCCATGAAATGCGGCGTGGTGGCTGGTAATGCGACCATGAGCGCACATTACCTGGCAGTAGGCCCAGCAAGCGCCACGTATTGTGACATGATGGCTGGAACGTTTTTGAATGCATGCCTTTTCGAGAGGACGCTGCCATTGCGGACCGCGGACACGGAGGTGCAATGATGAACCAGCCGAACGAGACACCGACGCTTGACGGGAGCTTTCCCCGCAGGGGAATCGACAATCCGGCCTTTACCGAGGAGTATGCCAACGATACGCTGCGCACCCTCTTCGAAAGGCGCACCATACGCCGCTACACCGATGAGCCCGTGGACCCGCACGATCTTGATGTCATCGTGGACGCCGGTTTGAGGGCGGCCAACGCGGGCGGTTGTCAGGCCCTCATCATGCTGGTGAGCCAGGACCGGGAGGTCAATCGGAGACTCGGGTGCATATCCAACGACCTCTACGACGAAGGCTACTACGCGGTCTCGACGGCCCAGCCATCAACGGCCTGCGAGGTCGGGGTCACCAGTGCCTTCTACGATGCTCCCGTGGTCATCACCGTGTTCACGCCGGCTGAGTGGTCCTACGCGCCACTCGATGCGGCGGTGTGCGCGGCCAACATGATGAACGCCGCTTGGTCGCTCGGCCTGGGCAGCTGCTTTGTCAACCGGGCGGCGCGCACGTTCGCGACACCTTACGGCAAGGAGGTCAGGGCACGGGCGGGCATACCCGATGACTACGAACCCCAGCTTCACGTCGTGCTGGGACACCCCGAGAGCACGGAGAGCGACGGCAAACCCCTGTACCCGAACAGGGTTGCCTGGATTTGATAGGCGGCGACGCGCATGTCTGAGCAGAGTGGCCAGATCGAGCGATATGGCGATTTTTTGCGCACCCGGACCCGTGACGACCAAAAGGTGCTTTTCCTCGAGTTGGGCGTCGGGGGTAACACGCCCGTCATCATCAAGTATCCTTTCTGGCGTATGGCAAGCGAAAACCCGAATGCCACCTACGTGTGCGTGAACCTGGGCGAGGCCCATGCGCCCCGCGAGATAGTGGCTCGCTCGGTTTGTCTCGATGCCGACATAGATGCGGTGCTGAATGCGTTGGTGACGGAACCCGATCTTGGAGAGGACGGATTGTTATGAGCGATAAAGCGGAGTTGCTCCAAAGGATCGAGGAGACCCTTCCCGTGGTCATCGAGTTGCTGCTGAAAGAGCGCGACGAGGCGGTGGCCATTCCCGCGGACTCCCAAGCACAATGGGATCTCTTTCGGGCCCTGGTGAATACGCGCCCGCCTGCCCCAGCAGCCGAGGAACTCATCGTGTTGCAGGACCGCCTCTTGCAGAACATTCTGGAGTACCGGGGCACGACGGCTCTCGATGACATCGAGCTCATTGAGGGACGCGATTCGGTGCGTCTGTGGCGTGGTGACATCACGACGCTAGGCGTCGATGCCATCGTGAACGCCGCGAACTCCCAGATGCTCGGTTGCTTCGTGCCGGGGCATCACTGCATCGACAACGCCATTCACACCTTTGCGGGTATCCAGCTGCGCCTCGAATGCGCACGGCTGATGGAGGAGCAGGGCTATCCAGAGCCCACTGGCATGGCAAAGGTGACCAGCGCCTTCAACCTGCCGAGCAGGCGCATCATCCACACCGTGGGACCCATCGCGCGCGGGGAGGCAAGCGACCTTGACCGCGCGCTGCTCGCCAACTGCTACACCGTCTGTCTGGACGCCGCGCTTGAGGCGGGATGCAACTCGATTGCCCTTTGTTGCATCAGCGCGGGCGTGTTCGGGTTTCCCCAGGACGAGGCGACGCAGATCGCCGTGACCACGGTGGATGAGTGGCTCGACGGCCACGATAACTCGCTCGACGTCGTCTTCAACGTGTACGGGGAGGCGGACGAGTGGCTATATCGCGAGCTGCTGGAATGTGTTGAGATTGCGAAGACTATTTCGTAGAACTGATAAAATTCTATACAGATATTTTAATTATCTGATAAAGTTTTTTACAGTTATTTCGAGCTCTATTAATCGATATGTCAGTGGGGTTTGCCATGGAAAGCTATCGCGCGACAATCGAATACCTGCTCACGGATTTCGCGGAGCATGTATTGCCCTCTATCGCAGAAGAGCTAGTGTTCCGCGATCTGTCGCTCGGGAAAGCGTCCAAGCCGAAGATTGGCTCCACCGCAAAGGTCATCGTGGGAATGCGCCGTTCGGGGAAGACATTTCGTGTCTACCAGGAGATTCTCTCGCTACGAGAAGCGGGCGTGGAAGCATCGTGCATCTGCTACTTTAACTTCGATGACGACCGTTTGCGTCCTTACAGTTCGCATTTGGTAAGTGACGTACTCGAGGTGTTCTACGAAATACACCCTCAGGCAAGGGTCGAGGGAGCATATGTTTTCTTCGACGAGGTGCAAGACGTTCCGGAGTGGGATGTTACCGTGCGGCGCATCTTGGACACGGAAAAGGTCAGTCTTTGTGTGACAGGCTCGTCTTCGCGCATGTTGTCCGATGACGTTGCCACGGAATTCCGGGGACGCTCCGTATCCTACGAGCTTTTGCCTTACAGCTTTCGGGAGTATCTGCGCCAGCACGGAGCCGAGCCTGCACCTGAAAAATCGCTAAGCAGCAAGGTATTGGCATCTTTCTTGAAGAAGAGCTTACGAGCTTATCTTGTGGAGGGCGGATTCCCGGCTGCGCAAGACCTAGACGATATGGAACGAGCGCAGCTTCTCCAGGGCTATGCGCAATTAACCGTCGCCCGTGACGTCGTCGAGCGCTTTGGGTTCTCCAATGCGGCCTTCGCACGCTCCGTCGCACGCTCCGCGATTACCTCGTCCGCCCGCGACGTTTCAATCTCTCGTCTGGGAAACAAGGCTAAGCAATCCGGGTACACGTCCGGGCGCGCTGCCATCACGGAACTGATTGATTCCTTTGAAGACGCCCATATGGTCTATCAGGTCTACGAGTTCAGTTATTCCGCCCAGAAGGTGCGTCTTGGAGGATTGAAGCTGTATGCGGCTGATCCAGGCCTGTACTGGGCATCTTCGATTGCCTCTTCCGATGGATTGACCTTCGCATTTGAGACCGCCGTGTATTTGGAGCTGCGACGCCGGAGGAGCAGCGGGCGTTTGGGTGACATATCCATGCTAAAGCTTTCCTCGGGCAAAGAGGTGGATTTCGTGGAAGGCGACGCGACCTTAGATAAAGCTTCCTTGCTTGTCCAGGTGTGTTTCGATATGAGCGACGCCAAGACAGAAGCACGTAAGGTCTCGGCCCTGGAAGAGGCAATGGAGCGCTTTGGCTGTACGGATTCGCTCATAATAACCTTCGATGAGGAACGCGATATCGAGACCGCCTCTGGCGTGATCAAGGTCCGGCCTGCATGGAAGTGGCTTCTTGAGGCCTGATGTTCGGCCGCAGATGGCCGTTGCCGCATAAGTCCTCTATCATTCTCGAAGGCGCAGGATAGAGAGAAGAGGAGCCATGTCGTTAGAGAGGGCAAAGAAGTATCTCGCCGAATACGGGCGTGACGGGGACGTCTTGGAATTCGAGACATCGAGCGCCACGGTGGAGCTTGCCGCCCAGGCGGTCGGTTGCGAGCCCGAGCGCATAGCCAAGACGCTTTCGTTTGCGGTGGGCGATCGGGTGGCGCTCGTGGTGTGCGCCGGAGATACGCGCATAGCGAATCCGAAGTTCAAGACGCGCTTCGGGTGCAAGGCGAAGATGCTGTCCGCCGACGAGGCGGAGGAACGCATCGGTCATGCTGTCGGTGGCGTGTGCCCCTTTGGCGTGAAGGACGGGTGCGATGTCTATCTCGACGAGTCCCTGCGCAGGTTCGACATGGTCTATCCGGCGTGCGGAAGCTCCAACAGCGCCATCGCGTTGACGCCCGATGAGCTGGCGGCGATTGTTCCCAAAAGCGAATGGGTGGACGTCTGCAAGCTGCCGGAGTGAGGCACGTCGTCTGTTTCGATTGGGCATTCCCGCGCGGCAATAGGCGAGCCTACGGCTATAGTGTGTGCGTACCAAGACGAAGGCGGCCGCGTGAAAGAGCAAAAAGAGAGCATCTGGAGCTTTCCCTACATCGCGTTGATGATGGTGAACCTCTTCCAGTCTATGGCTGCGTTCATGGCCAACACCACGCTTCCGGTTTATGCTGACGCGCTGGGAGCATCTCCTTCCATGGTAGGTATAGTGGTGAGCTCGTTTTCCGTGACGGCATTGCTCATCAGACCCTTCGCGGGCCCTGCGTTCGACAGCTTCTCGCGCAAGCGTCTGCTCATGGCGTCGCAGTGCATCATATGTGCCTGCATGCTCCTCTACGGTGTGGTGGATTCCCTGCAGGGGCTTGTCATCGTCAGGCTCGTGCATGGCATTGGGATTGGCTGCAGTGGTCCACTCGCCATGTCGCTCGTATCGGAGTTCCTTCCGGAGTCGAGGTTCGCGAGCGGAATAAGCATCTATGCCCTGGCGCAGTCGTTCGCGCAGGTGGTCGGTCCGGCAGCGGGGTTGTACCTAGTGAATGCCATCGGCTTTTCGCCATCCTATTTCCTCGCTGCGGGTTGCCTCCTGGTGGCCATTTGCGGTGTCGGGCTCATACGGGAGCCGTATCGGAAGCGCTTGCGCTACGAGCTGAAACTTGATCGTATGTTCGCGCCGGAGGCAGTGGGAAAGGGGGTCGCCCTGATGCTGCTTGCGACTTCGTTTTCGTGCATGGGCGCCTACGTCGTGCTGTATGGTTACTCCGTGGGGGTTTCCCAGATGGGGGTCTTCTTCATCGTGTACGCCTTCTGTCTGTTGGGGACGCGTCCCCTATTCGGAAGCATGGCCGACAGGTTTGGCGCGCCGCGCATGCTCGCCGTCGGTATCGCGTTCTTTGCGGCGTCCTACGTTGCGCTTGCCGTCGCGGACAATCTGGCGGCGTTCATCATCGCCGCGATTCTAGGTTCGGCCGGATTCGGATGCTGCGGCCCGCTGCTCCAATCCGCCGCGCTGGCCTCCGTGCCTCCGTCTCGGCGCGGCGCCGCAAGTAACACCGCCTTCACGGGGCTTGATCTGGGAATGCTCACCGGTCCCATCATCGGGGGAATGGTCATAGAGGCCGCGATGCCGGTTCTCGGTAGCCAACCCGAAGCGTATTCGCTCATGTGGCTTATGATGCTCATACCCGCCATAGGCGCCTCCCTCATCGTCCTGCGTTGGAATCTGCAACGCCGGTAGGGCCATGAGACAGGGGCTAATGAGTCATTAGGTGTGCCCCTTTGTCTCATGGCCATGGTCGCATTATTGGCCGGTATCCCGCATATCAGCCATTTTTGTGCGTCGCGGCGAATCCTAGACTAGTCAGAAAAGCAAAACGCGGCACTGCGGCCCTTTCGGCCAGGCAAGAGGAAAGGCCCGGATTATGAGACCAATGGACTTTGCAAAGCGCACGGCGGCCAACAAGCTCGTCGACTACCTCTGCGCAGACCCCGAAAACAACATGAGCAAGGTGATGGACAAGATCAACGCCATTTGCCCTGATGCCCTATTTCCCGCTCAGCGCGAGGCGTTCACGAAGGTCATGTCCGATCCCGACAACAACATGTACCAGCTCATGATGCGGATCATGAACCTCAACCCCGAGGTCCGCAATGACATGATCAAGACCGTCCTGGTCGAGTCCAACCTCATAGCGTGGGGCATACAGGAAAAGATGCGCGAGAAGTACCGCTGCAACATCCCCTGGGCCATCCTGCTCGATCCCACGAGCGCCTGCAACCTGCACTGCACGGGTTGCTGGGCGGCGGAGTATGGCCACAAGCTCAACCTGAGCTACGACGAGATTGACTCCATCATCCGCCAGGGCAAGGAACTCGGTGTTCACATCTACATCTACACGGGTGGCGAGCCGCTGGTGCGCAAGCACGACCTCATCAAGCTCTGCGAGGCGCATCCCGATTGCGCGTTTCTCTGCTTCACCAACGCCACACTCATCGACGAGGAGTTCTGCCAGGAGATGATCCGCGTCAAGAACTTCATCCCGGCCATCTCGGCCGAGGGCGACGAGGCAGCCACGGACGGGCGCAGAGGCGAGGGCACCTACGCCAAGGTGGAGGCCGCCATGGATTTGCTGAACAGCCATGGGCTGCCCTTTGGCGTCTCCATTTGCTATACCCACGACAACGCGCCTTCCGTTGCCAGCGACGAATACTTCGACTGGCTCATCGAGAAGGGCGCGTTGTTTGCCTGGATCTTCACCTACATGCCCGTGGGCAAGGACGCTCCTACCTCCCTCATGCCCACGCCCGAGGATCGCGAGCGCCTCTACCGCTTCAACCGTCGCATACGCGAGACCAAGCCCATTCTCACCCTGGACTTCCAGCACGATGGCGAGTTCGTGGGCGGTTGCATCGCCGGTGGCAGGCGTTATCTGCACATCAACGCCGCAGGTGACGTCGAGCCCTGCGTGTTCATTCACTATTCGAATGCCAACGTCCGCGAGATGTCGCTACTCGACTGCCTGCGCTCGCCCATTTTCATGGCTTACTACGAAGGGCAGCCCTTCAACGACAATCTCCTGCGGCCGTGCCCGATGCTCGAGAATCCCGAGTGCATCGAGCACATGGTCGAGGAGACGGGAGCCCACTGCACCGATTTGCAGGCGACCGAAAGCGCTCACGACCTTGCGGAGAAATGCCGACCCGCAGCACGCGCATGGGCGCCGGTGGCAGAAAGACTCTGGACCGACCCGGACGATCCGCGTGCCGAGCTGCGCAACCGCACCTGCAGCGGCCTGGCTGATAGCGACCTGGAACGCCTGGGGCGTCAGGGTCGCACGATGCATGCCGCCTTCGATCCCGACCGCGACAAGGACTCCATCTTCGCGACAAAATAACGGCTGACGCAGCGTGCGTCAGTTACCCATCGTCACGTATTTGTAACGCCCATCGGGGCTGTCTGCATGCTACTCTTCCCGTTAATTGGCTGCACGGGCTAATTAAATGGCCAATGCATCCACGGTCCGTCGATGGGGAGAGCCATGCCGAGACCTCACTACAAAAAGGGCGATGACACCGCCCGTGACAAGCTGGAAGCGGCGTTCTGGGATGCGCTCGCCGAAGGGTCCTACGAGGGCATAAGCGTGGTGGGGCTGTGCCGGTCGGCTGGTGTGAACAAGAACACCTTCTACTACCACTTCGACAACATCGACGAGCTGGCCCGTGCGGCGGCGGAGTCCCTTGTCGAGACGCAGTTCATCTACACGGTCATCGAGGCGATCAGGGGAGATGCGCAGATTCCCGACTACCTCTCGAAGAGCGAGTTCTCGATGCGCCTGGATCGGGTATGCCTCCTGGCCGATGATAGGGCCCCTTCTCAGCTGCGCCGCATGCTACATGACGCCATCCTGAGGATGTGGAGCGCCAAGTTGGGCATCGATGTGGACGGGCTCGATTTGCGAGACCGTACGTCCCTGGAGTTCGTCATCGGCGGATTTCTGGGAATCTTCGCATACAGGAGTCGCGAGAGCGGGAGCTTCGACCTGAAAGACATCTGGGGCGCAGATTACCTATATCACGCGTTCGATATCGTGAACAAGCTGGTGGAGGATAGCCAGCAGACGTAGGCGAGAGGAGGCGATGAAGAATGCCCATTCTCCTGACTCCAATGCGGCAGAGCCTATGATATCAATCGCAATATGAGACAGCGTCCCTGAGCAGCTGTCTCATTCTGTGCCGATGTGTCAGGGGGTCAGACCCCCTGACACACGCACGCGAGATTTGCCCGCCTGCTACTCCGAATCGCTGCTCGCCTCTGCCATGCGCTTGCGGCCACGCCAGGCAAGCACGGCGAACACGACGGCTGCGAGAAACGCGATACCCGCCAGCGTGCCCACGATGGCGATCGTCCTGTCACCGGTTTCGACGAGCGTCATGGTCTTTTCCGTGCCGGTCGTGTAGGCGTTAATGGTCTCTTCGGCATCTTTCTTGTTCACAGGGTTTTCGAGCATCTCGTCGGTGATTTCAACCGTGTCGTCAACGGCCTCGCCGTTGCCGGGAGCATCATCGTTTCCGTCTCCGACGAAGTCCTCGACGATCACATCATCGGGAAGCGTGGTGATGAGGTCGTCATGGTCGAAGATCTGGTCGGGAATCTCGACTGCATCCGGCAGAGTGGTGATCTGGTCGTCATAGTTGACGTCTCCATCGGGAACTTCCACGGCATCCGGCAAAGTGGTGATCTGGTCGTTATAGTCGAAGATGCCATCAGGAATCTCGATGCCGTCAGGCAGTGTCGTCGACGAAGGTGTGTAGAGCACGTTGATCACGTTGTTGTCAGGGTCCGTGCCAAGACGAATCTGGGCCGGATACGTGTCGATCACGTAGGTGTCATCAATCTTGTACTCGTAGGCATCGCCTACGATGAGCTTGTCGAAGCGCTGGTTCGTGAAAGTCTCCGATCCGAGTTTGGTGAACTCGACATCTTGGGGCGCCAGGGCGCCGCTCCACGAATCGGCAGTTAGGTCGGCGCCGGTCATGAGATAGTAGTTGACCGTGTACTCGGAATTCCACAGCCGCACGTAGTTGAGCGTGTAGACGTTTTGGCTCGGATCACGCGACACGACCATCCTGTTGGGCCATCCATCCCAGAAGAAGTAGCCGGGAATGTCCACGACATAGCTCCAGGCGGTCAGCTCCTGGCCTTCATGAAAGCCCGAGAGGGTACGCGTCCCCATGAGGCGAAGGCCATTCTCGTCTTTGGGTACGTCGGGGTCATCGAACATGACCATCTCGTAGTAGTTGAGCGTGATGGAGCAATTGTCGGCGGGAGAGAGGCCAGCATCTTCGTCGTTAGCCAGGGTCTGGTCCTGTACTGTCGACGTTGGGACCTCGAGCTCGTTTCCCTGCGTATCCACGACGGTTTGCGTGGGGTTTTCGGCGAAGGCGCTGTAGGCGCAGTACGCGCTCAGGACAATGCCAATGCACAGGAGCGCAATTGCCGAAACCAGGGTGACCTTGAAGAAACGCATGGAAGTGGGGCCTGAAGCAAGCGTCTTCATAATAAACGCCTCCTTAAGTATTAATGATGTTGCTGTCAAGAATAATACAGCGTTTATTTGTCTTTCGGTAGCAAATTATCGGTATAGTTTCCAAAAAGACAAAAATGCGATATGTCATTTCGAGTGAAAAAGGGGAGATCTCTCCATTCCGCGGCCTTGCGGCCGCTCCAGTCGAGATGACAAAAGGGCCAGGCGCCGCTCCCGCTGTCATTTCGAGCGAAGCGAAGCGTAGTCGAGAAATCTCATTCCACCCTCATTGGATTCTATTGTCCCCAGTCCCATCGGCTTACAATCTTGTCATTCTCGGCCATGCGGCCCCATCATCTAGTAACTTACCTCGTATGGATAGGAACTTCGCGATGGAGGTGAGTGCAGATGGGGTCAGTCAGCTCGTTTCTGAGCAGCTTTAGCGGTAGCTTCAAAGCCGCGCTTCTCATCTGGCCGTTCCTCTCCTTTGCTCTCACGCTTCCCGTGCTCGTGTACCTCTACCATCGTGACGGTCGACTGCGCCTGTCGTCGGCCGTGAGTGCCTACCTCGCCATCCTCTACATCGCGGGTCTGGGCTGCTTCACGCTCTATCCCCTCCCGAGCGGGGATACCGGCCCAGGCATCACCTATGGCATACCACCGCAGCTCGATCCTCTCAACTTCGTCCACGACATCGCGAAGGACGGTATCAAGGCGGTCCTGCAGCTGCTATTCAACATCGTGCTGTTCATGCCGCTCGGCTTCATAGCGAAGCGCTTTCTGCGCTTGGGCTTCGGTGTGACCGTGCTCATCTCGCTTGGGACGACGATTCTCATCGAGACCGCACAACTCACGGGCCTCTTTGGCATCTATCCGTACGCCTACCGTACCTTCGAGGTGGATGACATCATCTGCAACACGCTTGGCGGCATCGTTGGATGGTGGTGCGCCTATGGCCTGGGGCGCGTGCTGCCCGAGGAGAAGACCATCTTCCTGAAGACGACCCATGCCCCCGGCTTCGTGCGCCGATGCGTCGCCCTTTGGGTTGACCTGATGATTATCGCCCTGTGCACGGAGGGGCCTTGGCTGTTGCTGGCCCTGGCAAGCGAGGCGTTTCTCGACGAGCCCTTCACGATAGCGGGGCTTACCGCACCCCAGACCGAGACGCTCATGATGTACGTCTGCTTCGCCCTTTCCTATGTCGTCTTCGAGGTCGTGGTGCCCTGGCGTAACGATGGGAGCACGGTTGGCGGCAAGCTCGTGCATATGTCGTTCGAGACGAAAAAGCGGACAGGATCGCAGCGAGTGCTCTTCTACGCAGTGCGCACTGCCGCGCTCATTGCCATTCTCATGTTTCCGCTCGCGCTTGTCCCGGTTATCGTCATCTTCTACCTCATCGCGCGTAAGATGCCCTACGACTATCTACCGGGGCAATGAAACCACTTCCATTTCGAGCAAAATGGCGAGATTCCTCCACTTCGGGACCTTACGGTCCCTTCGGTCGGAATGACAGTAGGCAGCGGCCCCCACTTGTCATTTCGATCGAGGCGGTGTCCCCGCTGTCATTTCGAGCGGAGCGAAGCGGAGTCGAGAAATCTCGTCATGCTGCCAGCCAGCGCATGCCGATTGGAGGATAATCAGCCCAATAGAACGCGACGATCCGGGAGGGACCCATGAAGCGCGATTACCCCAACCTCTGCAAACCCCTCAAAGTCGGCAACCTCACCTTCCGCAATCGCATGACCTCGGCGCCCATGGGGGCAACCGACATCACGGCGGAAGGCACGCCGGGCCTACGCACGCTGGGTTTCTACGAGGCGCGCGCCAAAGGCGGAGCCGCTGCGGTCACCGTGAGCGAGCTCGTCGTGCACCCGGAGACGGACGGCTCGCAGATGCTGCACCTTTCGCTGGCCACGCCCGGCCAGCTTGGTGCGTTTGCCTACGTCGCCGACGCCATCAAGCGCCACGGCGCGGTCGCCTCCATCGAGCTGTCGCATTCCGGCCAGTACGCGGGCACCTATATGGTGGACAAGAAGAAGAAAGGCGACCTGTGCCAGTACGGGCCATCCGATGGCGTGCGCCCCGATGGCATCCCCGTGAAGGCACTCACGCACGAGCAGATCGATGGCATCGTCGCGGCCTACGCCAACGCTGCCGTGTTGGCACGGCGCGCCGGATTCCAGATGTGCATGGTCCACGCGGGCCACGGCTGGCTCATCAACCAGTTCCTTTCGCCGTATTTCAACAAGCGCACTGACGAGTACGGCGGTTCCCTCGAGAACCGCCTGCGTTTCGCTCGCCAGATACTCACCGCGATTCGCGAGGCCACAGGCCCCGGCTTTCCCATCGAGCTGCGCATGAGTGGCTCGGAGCTCTTCGACGGCGGCTATGACATCGAGGAGGGTTGCCGCATTGCCGAAGGCCTCGAGGACCTCGTCGATCTCATTCACGTGTCGGCCGGCTCCTACCAGTTTGGCTTCTCGATCACCCATCCGTCGATGTTCCGCGATCACGGTTGCAATGTGCCGCTGGCCGCGCAGATCAAGCAGCATGTGTCCGTGCCGGTCATCGCCATCGGCGGCTTGTCCGACCCGGCGCAGATGGAGGAAATCGTCGCCAGTGGCCAGGCCGATGCCGTCGCCATGGCCCGCGCGCTGCTTGCCGACCCCGAGCTTCCCAACAAGGTCATGGCCAACCGGGGTGACGAGGTCGTGAAGTGCCTACGTTGCTTCGTCTGCATGGCCGAGCGCCCCGTGACCCAAACACGTCGCTGCGCCGTGAACCCGCTCATCGGCCGCGAGTTCGAGGGGCTGATCGTGGGGCCTGCCGCTCAGCCCAAGCGCGTGCTCGTGGCTGGTGGCGGCATCGCCGGCATGAAGGCGGCCCACACCGCAGCGCTGCGCGGCCATGACGTGACGCTATGCGAGGCAAGTGACGAGCTCGGCGGCATCCTGCGCACCGAGGCGGCGCTTCCCTTCAAGTACGACATGTACGAGTTGGGGCGCACCTATGCGCACCTGTGCCGCGAGGCCGGCGTCGACATTCGGCTCGAGACACCCGTGACCGCCGCATTGTGCGAAGAGCTCGAACCCGACGCGCTTATCATCGCCGTGGGCTCCGAGCCCATCAAGCTCCCCTTCCCCGTGGCTGAGGACGCTCGCGTGATTTCCATAGACGAGCTCTACCTGGACGGCGCCGAGCCGGGACCAGAGGTCACCGTCATTGGCGGCGGTCTCACCGGCTGCGAGTGCGCGCTGCAACTGGCACGCACGGGTCACAAGGTGCACCTCATCGAGATGCGTCCCGAACTGGCTCCCGATGCCAACATCCGCCATCGCCCCATCCTGTTGGCGGAACTGGAGGGCGAGGATATCGACGTGCTGACGGGTGCGGCCGCGAAGTGCGTGGACGCCGATGGCGTAACGGTCACCATCGATGGCGAGGAGAGAGTGGTGCCGTGCCAGTCGGTCATCGCTGCCATCGGCCAGCGCTCGCGCAGCGCAGTTGTCGACGAGCTACGTGACGGCGCGCCCTTCGTACGCGTCATCGGCGACGCCCAGCGCCCGGCCAACATCACGCTCGCGATCTACGAGGCCTACCACGCCGCGCTGGATGTGTAGGGATATGCTATAATATCGTATATTCATTACATTAATATGTATAACAGCTTAATTATGAGACATTAAGGATATTCATGAAGCGTCCGACCCCTACGAAGACAAGACTGGCTGCCAAGGACATTGGCGAGTCGGTGACAACATGGCGCAAGCTGCGCGGACTGACCATGCAGCAACTCGCCGACAAGGCGAACGCGAGCAGAGCCACTATCTCGCGGTTGGAGAATGGCGACCCCTCCGTGTCCTTTGAGACCGTGCTCAACGTGGCCACCATGCTCGGCATCATGGACCGTGTCATCGACGCCTTCGATCCTTTCGAGACCGATTATGGTCGTCTCAGGGCCGAAGAAGAGCTTCCCCAAAGGGTGAGACGATAACATGGTTCCCGCACTCGAAGTCTACGATGCCTCCCTGGGAGACGACAGGCTTGTCGGCATCGCGAGGTTCTCATTGCGCCGCGCTGCCATATCGACCACATTCGCTTATGGCGAGGCGTGGCTTGCGGGAGGGCAAGGCTCCTATGCGATTGATCCGGCATTGCCGCTCATGGCAGGCTCTCAACACTGCTCGGGATTGCCTGGTGCGTTTCGCGACTGCTCTCCCGATCGTTGGGGTCGCGCGCTCATTAAGCGCGAGGCGCGGGAAGATGCGCTGCAAAGGGATCTGCCCCTGCATCAGCTCGATGATGTTGACTTTCTCATAGGGGTGTTTGACCAAACACGCGAAGGGGCGCTGCGTTTTTGCGAGCCGGGAGGAGATTTCCTTGCTACCTCATCGCCCGTTCCGCCTATCGTCCAGCTGCCGGCTCTTCTCCATGCGAGTCACGACGTGGCACGAGACGATGCAGGGCGTGATGAAATCAAGATATTGCTGGCCGCGGGGTCGGGATCGCTTGGCGGCGCTCGGCCAAAGGCGTCGGTATGCGATGGTGGTCGTCTTCTGCTGGCAAAGTTCTCCCATCCTGACGATGAGTGGAATGTGATGGCTTGGGAGAAGACCGCGCTTGACCTTGCGAAGATGGTGGGAATTCCCACGCCGGCTTGTCAGCTGATCCGCGTGGGCGACGAGAGCGTCTTGCTCCTCGATCGCTTCGATCGCGAGAACTCGCGCATAACGGGACCTCGCATCCCTTATATGAGTGGCATGACGGTTTTGGAGAGCACGGATGGTGAGTCACGAGATTATATCGAGCTAGCAGAGGCAATTGCGTTGCTTGCAAATGAGGCTTCGCAAGAGCTGAGGGAGCTTTTCAAGCGGATTGCCTTCTCAATAGCAATAAACAACACGGATGATCATCTGCGAAACTGGGGGTTCCTAAGGCGAGGCAAAAGTTGGCTGCTATCTCCGATTTTTGACGTGAATCCCAACCCCTATGCCGACGCCCTACGCGTGACTGCCATAGCGGGTGAGGCGCATGGAAAAGAGTCGATGGGCTTGCGCGATTTCGCGGCATATTGTGGAATATCTCCCGATGAGGCGCTGACAATTGTCGAGAGCGTTCTGCATGCAGTTGCACAGTGGCGTACGATGGCGAAAAAGAACGGATGTTCCAAGCGAGAGCTGGAGATGTTCCAGCCCGTGTTTGAGCAAAAGGCTCGTGGTCTGCAAGAGGCCTTTGTTCGGTAATCGACTTGAGAAACGCTTTCTGGAAAAACGAATTTCGCAGCGATGCTTCTTAAACAGGAAGCATGCACATCGGAGGCGCGTAGCGCCGGAGCGCAAGCGCGCGAGTGGCCCCTACCCAAAAAGCCTCATGCTGCGCTCGCGCGTGACGACGCTTTGCGCGGCGCTCAGGTGTATGCGCACGGCCTCCTCGTCGCTGTGGCACGTCTCGAGGAGTGCGTCATACGTGGGAAGAAGCAATTCCTCCGTCCGGTCACGCCCCCTTGGCGTCAGTTGCAGCAGCTTGGTCCGGCGGTTTTCCATGCTACGCTCCTTGGAGATGAGCCCTTGGGATTCCAGGGTTTTCATGGGAGCCGTGATGTCGCTGCTCTTCAGGAAAAGGTAGTCGGCGACGCGCGATGCGGTCACGTTGGGACCGAGCAGGTAGAGCGCGAGCAGCACGCGAAGCTCCGACGTCTTGAGGCCGAGCTCGCGCAGGCGCTGAGCCGTGATCGTGCGCGAGATCATGATCGTGTCGAAGAACGCCGTGTCCAGGCGGAACTTGCCGTTTTCGATGCGCTTTGCGTCGTGCAGCGTCACCGCGCTGGTCGAACTGGCGAAGGCGGCCTCGAGCTGCTCGGGCGTGAGGTTTCTCCAGTAGTTCTGCAAGAACTGCCCGACATGATAGTCCGCCCGCTCGATAGCCGACGAACCCTTTCTCGTGAGGGTGAGCGACACCACGCGCATGTCATCGGGATCCTCCGTCCTCGTGACGAGCCCATCGTCCACGAGGTGGGGCACTGCGGCCGAAACCGTGCTCACGCCGACACGCAGGTTAGCGGCAAGATCGGTGCTGCGCATGGTTTGCCGCGGGGCTGACAGCAAGCGCAAGAGCATGCGGTACTGCAGGGTCGTAAGGGAGCAATCGCCCTCCAGGATGCGGCTGATGGATTTGTATAGCAGGTTCATGATGGTGAGGTAGTCCGACAGGCCCTCAACCGCGGCGGCATGCTGCGGGTGATAGACGTCTTCGAGCTTGCGCCGTTCCTGGTCAAGTCCTATTGCGATCATGATAACCCCATTGCAACGACTACATGAAATAATTCATTCACAATAATATTTAATGCATATATTGTTAATGAAAAATGCTTTACATGAGCGTGGATGGGCGTAATCTGAGGGGCGACTGGTCATCGCGGATGCGTCGCATATCGCAGCCAGCAAAGAGAGCGAGAGGAGTTTCGCATGTCGGAAGAATCGTTCGTCTACACTGCTTGTCCTGGTTGGGGTGACCATGACTACTGTGCGCTCAAGACCATCGTAAAAGATGGCAAGATCGAGCGCATGGAGCGCATCGTCTACTCTCAGCCGGAAGAGCCCGATGGGCATATCTGCCAGAAGGGCTGCCTCGCGGGTCGCCAACCCTACGATCCCAAGCGCCTCAAGAAACCGCTCAAGCGCGTGGGCGAGCGCGGCGGCGGCAAGTTCGAGGAAATCAGCTGGGACCAGGCCCTCGACGAGATTGCCGAGAAGCTTTGCAAGATTCGCGACGAGTACGGCCCGGACAAGGTCGTTCTCTGGAATCTTGGCGCAGGCGTTCCCGCCCAGTACAGTTTCGAGAACCTGATGCCGTTCCGCTTCGCGAACACCTTTGGCGTCACCGTCCCGCTCGGCTCGATCGGCCTGGACAACGGCCCGTTCTACGCCGAGTTCTACAATGCGGGCAGCGAGTTTCCCCGCACTGTGATCGATCCGCGCATCATGGTCGGCACGGACCTCATCTACGTTTGGGGCTGCAATCCCATCGAGAACCAGATGCGCTGCGCCCAGAACCTCGTGCGCGCCCGCGAAGCCGGTGCGCGCATCGTCGACCTCGGCCTCATCTTCGATGGCACCGCTGGATTCGCCGACGAGTTCGTCGCCATGAAGCCGGCGTCCGACGGTTATCTGGCCATGGCCATGGTCAACTACATCCTGCAAAACGACCTGCAGGCAAGCGAGTACCTGCTCGCGCGCTCAATCGCAGCCTATCTCGTCGATGACGAGACGGGCATGCTTGCCCGCGATCCCGAAGACGGCTGCTATCTCGTCTGGGATGCGGCGAGTAACGCCGCCGTCGGTGTCGCGCCCAAGCGCGGAGATTATCCCGAAGGGGCTGACGTCCAGCTCTTCGGCAGCTACGAAATCGACGGCAAGAGCTACACCACGGCATTGCAGAAGCTCAAGGATGCCGCAGCGGAGTATACCTTCGATCTTGCCGCCGAAAAGTGCGGTATCAGCGCCGAAGATGCCGAGCGTCTCGCGCGCGACTGGGTCGAGGCCGAAAACGCCTTCATCCTGTCGGGCTACGGCCTGCGCTATCGCAATTCCAACGAGACCTATCGCCAGTTCCTGCTGCTCGGCGCCCTGACGGGACGTCTGGGCAAGCCGGGTAGTGGCGTCTTCGAGGCACTGCAGCTCCAGAGCTGGCCGCTTGTCTTCAACGATATCCCCATCAGCTGCCCTGATGGCGTCGCCGCCGTCAAGTCGGTGCCCGTGCGCATGGCGCAGTGGTTCGCGGCCGCCGAGGCCGATGACAGCCCCTACAAGGCGCTCATCGTCTGCAGTGGCAATCCCGTGCACCAGCAGCCCGACCGCCAGCGGTGGCTCGACGTCGTGAAGGATATGGAGCTTGTCGTCGACTATGACGTATGGCTCACCGATACCGGCGAGATTGCCGACTACGTGCTGCCCGACCTCATGTCCTTCGAGCGCGAGGACCTTATCACCGGAGCGTGCTATAACCACGTCATTCTGCAGGAGCCGGCCATCGAGCCGCAGGTTGATGGTCATGAGCCCGTCTGGGTATTCAGCGAGCTCGCCAAACGCGTCGGCCTAGGCGATTACTTCACGATGGGCATTCCCGAATACATCGACATCCGCCTGCAAACGCAGTATCCGCTTATCGCCGGCATCCAGCCGCCCGTCACCTACGAGCGCCTCAAGGCCGAGAAGATGATCCGCGCCGCCGCCCCGCCCGAGCCCAAGTACACGCCATACCTCAACCCCGCCGAGGTGCTCGATAACGAGACCGGGCGCATGGAGATCATCTACTCCGAGAAGCTCGCCGACCTGGGCATGGCGACGACCAAGGTGCTCGAGCCGAACAAGATCGGTAAGTCGAGCGAGTATCCGTACCAGCTCTTTACTGGGCGCCAGCGCTTCTTCATGCAGTCCAGCTTCACTGACGATCCCATTACCGTGAAGCTTTCCGGAGAGACGCCTGCCACGAGGCTCAATCCGGTGCAGGCCCAGCGTTTGGGGCTAGCCGAAGGCGACATGGTCGAGGTCTTCAACGAGCGCGGGCACGTCATCACGCGCCTGGTGCTCGACGAGAGCGTGCCGGACGGCACCGTGCACGTGTGGTTTGGCTGGCGCCGCCGCCAGTTTGAGGAAGGAACCTACGCAGAGATCACGCACCAGTGCGCTGGCCAGGATTCGCAGGGCCCGCTCGAGGACAAGTGGTTCGCGGATTGGCTTGCGGCGGGGCATCATCCCAACCCTTACGTCGAGTCGATGAGTTCGCTCACGGGTTCGACCGACTGCTACTGGGACTCGTGGTGCGATATCCGCAAGTTCGAGGGTGAGATAACGCCCAACCCGCAGGAATCCATCGTGAAGGAGGCTTAAGCCATGGCACACAAGATGTTGGTCGATATCGACCGTTGCATAGGCTGCTGGACCTGCGCGATGGGCTGTAAGGTCGGCAACCACCTGGAAGACGACGAGTACCGCGTCGAGGTCAAGACGCATGGCTCGGGACAGGGAATCGACCGCCCCGAGGGCGTCTACCCCGACTTGCATATGTGGTGGCAGCCGGTCTACCTGCCCAGCTGCAACTTCTGCGCCGAGCGCATGAAGGAGGGGGAGCCGCAGTTCTGCGTGATGGACTGCCCAACGCAAGCACTGGCCTTCGGGGATATCGATGATCCGGATTCTGCCTACTCGCAGGCCCGCGCGAGGCTTGAGGCCCGCGGTGCGCGGTTCTGGGAACTCGACGACTCCGGGGCGGCTACGCGCTCGTGCATCGAGTACGCGAGTACCCGCCAATAGGCCAATAGTGGGACAGTTGCTTCGATGCGCCGTCTCTTCATGCACGAAATTTGCGATTATGTGAGATGGCCACGGAGGTTATGCAAAGAATTTTCGATTATGTGAGACTGCAGCGAGGACCTTGCAGAAAAATTGCGATTATGTGAGACCTTCGGATTACAGGGTCTCACATAATCGAAAATAACGTGCATTCCCCGTCAGATGGCTTTACACAATCGCGTTTTTTCTGCATATGCCGCAGGGTGATTACACATAATCGAAAAAAACGTGCATCCTGTTTCTGCGCGAGTGAAGCAAGGCGAAGCGGCCCTCGGTTTTCCGGGGCCGCTTTCGCTTAGTGAGACAGATGTACCTGTCCAATCTGTCTCATGCTCTCGTTCTGCTGCTAAAATGAAATCATCGCTACCGACTATAAAAGGAGGTTCCCATGAAATACGAAATCGTTGATGCCGCCTACGTGCTCGAGCACCTTGGCAAGATGCCCATCGTGGACGTGCGTCCCAAGGACATGTACCTGGAAAGCCGCATTCCCGGTGCGGTCTCGGCTCCGCTTCTGGAGGCCAAGGACGCTCCCGAGGATACGACCGAGTTTTTCCTGCGCGAGGTCCTCGACGCGGGAATCGATCCCACCAAGGACTTTATCGTCTACTGCTACAACGGCGGCCTTGCTCGCGAGGCCTGCGACCTGCTCGAGAACGCCGGCAACACCTGCCAGAAGTGCTACGAAGGCAGCTGGATTGACTGGATTTCCGATTCCTCGCGCCCTGTCGAGAAATGAGACAACTGCTCTGAGCAACTGTCTCATTTTTGTCATTTCGAGCGAAGCAGCCGAAGTGGTCCCCACTGTCATTTCGAGCGAAGCAGCCGAAGGCTGCGAAGTCGAGAAATCTCGGTCTTGCCGTAACGGTAGATCGGGATTTCTCCATTCCGGGGCTTCGCCCCTCCAGTCGAAAAGGGCAACGGGGGCAGCCCCGCTACTCGGCCATGAGCTTTTCGAGGGCGGTCATGCGCGCGCAGACGGTGAAGATGCGTGCCGCCTGCTCGAGCTCCTCGATGCTCGGGAAGCTCGGCGCGATGCGGATGTTGGAGTCGTGTGGGTCGTTCCCGCATGGCCAGGTCGCACCAGCGCCCGTCAGCGCGACGCCAGCATCTTTTGCTTTGGCTACGGTCGCCTTGGCCGTACCGTCAAGACCGGTGAAGCTGATGAAGTAGCCACCGCGCGGGTGGGTCCAGCTTCCAATGCCCGTGCCACCCAAGTCCTCGTCGAAGATCTCGAACACCTTCTCGAAACGCGGACGCAGCAGCTCCGCGTGCTTGCTCATGTGCGCGGCAACGCCCTCGGCATCTTCCAAAAAGCGCACGTGGCGCAGCTGGTTGAGCTTGTCGAACCCGATGGTCTGCGCTCCCATCGCCGCGAGCATTTCATTTACGTTGGCAACGCTGGAAACAAAAGCCGAGATGCCCGCTCCGGGAAAGGTCACCTTGGAGGTCGAGCAGAACTCGAAGACCATGTCGGGATGGTCCGCTTCGGCGCAGGCGTCGATGATGTTAAGGACGTGGTCTTGATTCTCCGGCTCATCATAGAGATGATGCACGGCGTAGGCGTTGTCCCAGAAGATCCGAAAGTCGCTGGCAGCCGGCTCGAGTGCGGCCAGGGCTCGTACGGTCTCGTCCGAGTAGGTGTAGCCACAGGGATTCGAGTATTGCGGGACGCACCAGATGCCCTTGACCGCCGGGTCTGCCACGAGGCGCGCGACCTCGGCGACGTCCGGGCCATCCTCGCCCAGCTCGACGGGAATCATCTCGATGCCGAAGTGCTCGCAGATGGCGAAGTGACGATCATAGCCAGGAACAGGGCAGATGAACTTGACGCTATCGAGCTTGCTCCAGGGCAGTTGTCCGCCTAGGCCGGAAATCCAGGCGCGTGCGATGGTGTCGAACATGACGTTGAGACTCGAGGCGCCGCACACGATGACTTGCTCGGGCGCAACATCGAGCATGCTGGCGATGAACGTGCGCGCTTCGGGCAGGCCGGCAAGTACGCCATAATTACGGCAGTCGGTGCCGTCGGCGGCGTGGTAGTCGCTTGTCGAGTTAACGCAGTCGAGCATCGGCATGCTGAGCTCGAGCTGTTCGGGACTCGGTTTGCCACGGGCCATGTTGAGCTCGAGATTCAAGGCGCAATACTTCTCGTATTGCTTCTCAAGCGCGTCGTAGAGCGTGCGCATCTCGTCTGTGCTCAGGTCCTTGTACTCGGTCATGCCCGCTTCTTTCCCCCGTGGTGAAAATGTCGGCGCCCATTATAGACGCAATGGCTATAATGAACGACGCATCTGTTCAAGGCGGGGCGGAATTCCCCACCGGCGGTAAGCGGCCAGAGGCGCCGCGCAGCCCGCAAACCCTTCTTCGGAAGGGCCGATCCAGTGAGACTCTGGAGCCGACGGTCATAGTCCGGATGAGAGAGCAGAAAGGAGCGGATTACTATGTCCGAAATCTCTCACGCAGGCGGGAGCGTCACCCCGCAGCAATCACGCAAGGCCACATGGAGCACGCGCAAGCTCGTCCTGCTCGCGCTCTTCACGGCACTTTCGCTCATCCTGTCCTTCATCGAGGCGCCCATCTTTCCCGCAGCGCCGTTTCTGAAGTACGACCCATCGGCCGTCATCGCGGGCTTTGCCGCCTGCGGCCTTGGTGTGGGTGCTGGCTTGCTCGTGGGCATTGCCTCGGCTGCCATCCATGGCCTCATCATGGGTGATCCTTGGGGCTCGCTCATGACCATCATCGCCGTAGCATGCTGGATCGTGCCCATGGCGCTCATCTATCGCACCAAGAGGACGCGCACGACGCTGCTCATCGGCATCATCGTAGGCTCCGTCCTCTCACTGGCCGGCGCCATCGTGGGCAACCTGCTCATCACGCCCATCTACACGGGCACGGACGTGGCGACGGTCGCCGCTATGATCATCCCCATCTTGCTGCCCTTCAACGCGCTCAAGATCCTCATCAACGACGTGCTCGCTTTCGTGCTCTACAAGCCGGTCGAGAACCTCATGTCCAAGGACTAGCGCATGAGTGACGGCCTCGACAATCCAGGCAAGATCTCGTTCGATCACGTATCGTTTACGTACAAGACAGATGCACCCTGCGTGCTCGATGACATCTGCCTGGATATCGAGGCCGGACAATTCGTCGCCGTTCTCGGCGCCAATGGCTCGGGCAAGTCGACGCTGGCCAAGCACATCAACGCGCTGCTTACGCCCACGAGCGGATGTGTCGCGGTAGGTGGCCTCGATACGCGCGATGAGCACAGCGTCTTTGCCATCCGAGAGAGCGCGGGCATGGTGTTCCAGAATCCCGACAATCAGGCCGTCGCCTCCGTCGTGCGTGACGATGTCGCCTTCGGCCCGGAAAACCTTGGCCTCGCGCCCGACGAGATTCGCGCGCGCGTCGAGGAGGCGCTTGCGACCGTTGCCATGCAAGATCACGCGCTTGACGAAATCGAGAGTCTGTCTGGCGGCCAAAAGCAGCGTATCGCCATCGCGGGCGTTCTGGCGATGCGGCCGCGAATCCTCATACTCGACGAGCCGGGCGCCATGCTCGACGCGCGTGGCAGGCGCGGCATCACGCGCGTGGCCCACGAGCTCAATGCCGACGGAATGACCGTCGTGCTCATCACGCACTTCATGGAAGACGCGCTCGGCGCCGACCGCGTCGTCGTGCTCGATCGCGGACGCATCGCGCTCGAGGGCACGCCCGATGAGGTCTTCACCGATGCTGCTGCGCTGCGTGCGTTGCGCCTCGAGTTGCCGTTCTCGATTCAACTCGCGGAGGACCTGCGCGCGCGAGGTATCGAGGTCGGGATGGGGCTTTCCGAGGAGAAGCTGGAGGAGGAGCTGTGCCAATTGCTTTCGAACAGGTGAGCTTCTCCTACGACGACGAGCATGACGCCCTCCAGAACATCGACCTCGTCGTGGAGGATGGCGAATTTCTGGGCGTCATTGGTCACACTGGCTCGGGTAAGTCAACGCTCGTGCAGCTCATGAATGCCCTGCTCGTTCCCACGGCCGGCTGCGTGCTCGTGGATGGGCTCGATACGCGCGAGCGCAAGCTGCGTCGCGAGGTGCGCACGAAGGTTGGCTTGGCTTTCCAATACCCCGAGACGCAACTTTTTGCCAATACGGTTGCCGAAGACGTCGCCTTTGGTCCTCGCAACTTGGGATTATCCGATGACGAGGTTAATCGACGCGTGCGGGAGGCCCTCGATCATGTGGGGTTGGATTACGACGCTATCGCGCAACGAAGCCCCTTCGATCTCTCGGGCGGTCAGCAGCGTCGCGTGGCGCTTGCCGGCATACTCGCGATGGAGCCGAGCGTGCTCGTGCTCGATGAGCCTGCTGCCGGCATGGATCCGGCGACGGTGGACGAGATTCGCAATTACCTGCGTGACCTCAACGATCAGGGCCTCACCATTGTGCTTGTTTCGCATTCGATGGATGACGTCGCCGAGCTCTACGCTCTGCCCGTCCAGCTCGATGATATCCCCGGCGCGGCACTTTTTGCCC
>OLOX01000018.1_pt1 | contig 130593 bp, 116 predicted proteins | sample 1672091 | NCBI WGS metagenome assembly OLOX01 (sample SAMEA3136644, study PRJEB25190) | human gut metagenome | reverse complement strand
CCCCATGAAATTTAGCACGGAAGCCATTACCAGCCGCCGCGTTTCTTTCATTGTAGGCTAATAGAGTCTGCACAGTTTCATCTTTAAGGTAGTATTTTTCGGGTACGTTATCCTCGGTAATATCTTTTAAATACAGCTCTCTATCTTCGGGCTGAGGTATCGCGCTATATGCGCCATATTCGCCGATACGTCTAAGGCGTATATTAGTCCAGTAAATACGCTTTCGGGTCTGAGCGGAAACCAACGCGCTATTTATGTGTACGCCGGTAACTCCGATAGCATCCGATAGCACCTTTTCCCATTTCTTACCCATTTCGACGTTTTCAAGTAAAAACAGGATGTCGGGGTTAGTTTCGCGCAGCTCTGTGAGTATGCGCATATATTCCCAAAATAGGTAACTTTGCCCCACAAACTGCACCCCGGCGGCTTTCAGTTCTAAATATTTCGACAGGGTATATATTTCCACTTTTTCGGCGGTACTCATCCCAGCGCGTTTTCCTGCAAAGCTAAAAGACTGACACGGTGAGCCGCCTATTAGCATATCGACATGACCCAATGCGTGACCGTCAATATTACGCACGTCACCCAGTTGTATAGTGTCCGGGAAATTAGCCATAGTATTTTTAATGGCAAATTTATCCACTTCGCTGGCGTAGTATTTTTCAACTGGTATGCCTAACCCCTGTAGGGCGATACGTCCGCAGCTCATACCATCAAATAAACTTAATACTATCATTTCAGTACGATATTAGCGTAGTTAATAATCTTCTCCAGTTTTTCGGCTTTATCCTGCCAATCAAGCATAGCGGTACTTTGTCGGCTGGTACCAAAACCGTCCTCGGTTAAATCCCTATAGTGATTAACCATTTTTTCAGCGTGCCGGTGTCCTCGCTTGATTATTGGAATAATTAGCCTTAGTTCATCGGTTGTTAAGCCGTGAAATGTTTCGTTAAACATTCCTTTGGGCTGGGTTATTGCTTCCATTAGTTATTATTGTTTATTTGGTCGTTACAGGCTTCTTGTAACGGTTCTACGATGTTGTCGGAAATTGTGCAGGTTCCGATGTCGTCACCGTCGGGTTGGTAGAAAATGCACGATTGGCACGTTTCCGGGGCTTTGTGTTTCATATCTTTATGGGTTTTGCTTCGATTGATATATTACGCCGATGTCCTCCAGCTTTTTCTATTTTCACAGCGGTTATGCGCATAGGAATTTGTGCGCCATTCTTTGCAACCGCTATAGCGGTTCTGCCTATTAGCGTCTGTTTTTCGTAGCGGTTAAACCACTTTTTCACCAAACGCCATTTAACACGCCGTGATGTCGGGATATGCGCAGGGCGCGTTTGTGGGTTAAACATCTGACTTAGTTTGCGCACTTCTCTTTTGTCCATAGTTATGTCGCACTTGTATGTTTGCTTTGTGGGCGCAGCTGGCGCAGATGATTTTGTAATATTGGGTAGGGCCATATCGTTAGATGTTTTCGGTTAATGCTTGGTGTACTTCTTCGGCGCAGTTCTTGATATATGGGCGTGTGTCACCGTCGGAAAAGTCGCACGTTTCAGCCCATACCGTTACCCATATACCCAGTATCTTTACTTGTACTTTGGCAGTGTAGGTTTTGAAACACAGTATATCGGGGTCGTTGTTATCCTCGATAACCTCTTTGACACGCGATTTAAGGCGCAGATGCTTTGCGGCGGTCATGGCTGCTATTTTATTGATTGTATCGAAAATCTCCATTTGGTCAGATTGGTTTTATATACCCCGGCAATGCCGGGGTATAAGTGTTAAAGTATAAAGTTTAAAGTTTAAAGATTGTAATTAAATGCTGAAACCGGGCGCACTCTGCCCTTGAGGCTGGCCTTAGTGCCCCAGTAGTAGAGGTAACCGCCGCCGAGGCTCAGATACCATGCGTGCGTCGCGCTGCGCTCTGTAGATGTGAGATACCACAGCCCTTTGATTTCCTCGCCGCCGACAAATCGGAGTGCCGCATTAATGGCTTTGCGGTTGGTGTAGATAAGATACATTTCTGCCACACTGGGTATGTGTTCACCCTCTTTAAGTTCGATGGCAGGGTTAAGCCCGATTTCTTTGAGGTGGGCGGTATTGGCCTCGCCGTTCCAGTCGGCTACCGCGTCTATGAGGGTATCTATATAACCGTCGTAGTAGTTGGTGGTATCTTCGCGCGTAGTTAGCGTTACATCCTCGCCGTTGGCTGCGTCACGAAGTGCCACGATTAACCCACGGTCGCCCTGCTTTACAGCGATGCCGGTAACTTCCGCGTCGGTGCTTATCAGTCGCTCACCTATGAATTTTTCTGCTTTACCATCGGCAAATACTACATAGATACCATCGGGCTTAGTATCTAATGTTGTTACGGTTGGAGCCGGGGCGGTGTCCTCACCGTATTCTGTGGCTAACAGGATGTCGGCGTAGTGCTTGATTTTACGCAAATCCTCTGCACCGCCTTTGTCGCGGAAGCGTGTAACCAGCTTCACGATATTGCCCTGTGCAAAGTCGAGTTTGTTGGCTTGTATAAATTCGACTGGTTGGATAGGGTATTTGGCATAGTGATTGCCGCCTACCTGTGTTGTCAATACGTTGGGTTTCTTTTTTGTTTCCATATTGTAAACAAATGTTAAATTATTTTGAAATATTCGATTTAAGCGCGTTTACGTGCTTCGGTGATACTTTTACTATGTTTGTTATCTCTGTGGCTCTACGGCGTTCCTGTGGGCTTTGTGGCGTTTGCTAATCTTTGAGGTAATACGGTGTGCTATACCCGGCACCTTTTAGGGGCAAATCGCGGCACCAGTCTATTGGCTCACTAAATAAGTCCTCTACGTCGGCGAGTGGTCGGCTAATCGGTGCCTCTACTACTATTTCGTCGTGGATGTGAAACACTATCGGCAGGTCGGCGGCTTTGGCTCGTAGCATAACCACGCCTAATATGTCGCGTGCGGTTGCCTGTACGATATTCTCGGTTAGCTTACCTCCGTATGTTCGGGTTAATTCCCATTTCTTTGTAGTTTGGTTCATACCCTCATACTCTATTATTTCGTGGTCGCCTCTCCATCCGTCGTCATACTCCATGCTTACCCGGGCGCGTGGGTAACAAAGCGTGCGCCCCGATGGTAGGGTAATTAGCAACATACCCCAGCGGAAGCCGACAGTTATACCCCGGTGGATTGTTACGGTGTTTCCTGTCTTGATAGCGGTAAATGCCGCCTTTTCCACCGTCGCCCATAGCTTTACGATTTTGGGGTTAGCTTCGCGCCACTGGCGTACTGTCTGCTTTTCCTCATTCTCGGTTAGCCCCATTTTGGAGCCGCCCATAGCTTCGAGTGCAGACACGCCGCCTCCGTAGCCTAATGCCAATACAGATATTTTACCTTTTTGGCGTAAATGAGCGTTTGGGCCGTGTTTCTCGACTGGCACACCAAACATACGCGATGCTGTAGCACAATAGATGTCGCCACCCTCACGGAATACGTCTAACACCCAGTTTTCACCGGCTATCCACGCAATTACGCGCGCCTCGATAGCGGAAAAGTCGCACACGTGCAATATATGACCGGGTGAGGCAATAAACGCCGTGCGTATCAATTCGCTTAATACCTGCGTCACATTGGCGTAGTTCATTTCAAACTCTTCCAAATCACCGGCTTTTACCAGTGTTCGGGCATAGTCCAAATCCGCTAAATGATTTTGCGGCAGGTTTTGAACTTGCACCAGCCTACCGGCCCAGCGTCCAGTACGCGCAGCCCCACAAAATTGTAGTAGTCCGTGTATGCGTCCATCGTCGCATACACACGTTTGCATAGCCTCGTATTTTTTGTTAGAGGTCTTAGCCATTTCACGGCGTATAGCCATTACGCGGCGTGCCTTAGGCCAGTAGGTTAATGAGTCCTCGATTTCGTCGATATTCTTTTTATTGATACTGGCAAATGCTAACCCGGTTGTGCGTTTCAAATACTCTTTAATCTGCGCTGCACTATTGGGGTTTTCCATGCCGGTTATCTGCTGTGCTTCTCTTAATAGCTCGGCTTTGTACTCATCATCGAAGCGTGCGGCATTATCTACCAGTGTACGGTCGATAAGTACGCCACGGTCGTTAATAATTTGGTCGGCTATATAAAGCTGCTCATCAAATTCGACAGGTTCAAGGCGGCGCAATTTGCTTAGTAATGTTTGCTCTACCTCTACGTCACGTATGCAGTATTTTTTAAACGTGTCCCAGCGGTCGGGCGCAGCACTCGGCAGGTGACGCACACCGTTACGGCCTGGCATAGAGAAAAAACGTATAAGTGTTTTGCCCTCGGTCATTTTACCGTCAGCCAGTTTAAGCACCTCGCCGCATTGTCCCAGCGATAGAGGTAGCCCCATCCGGGCAGCTCGCACCATTGTACATTTCCACTGTGCCGGGTCTAACAACACGGATAGTTTTAAATACTTACTAATGCAAATACGCTCAAATGCTGCGTTCCATGCGGTTTTAGTTACGTCCGGGTCTATGAGTGCGTTTAATATCTCGTCGGGCAATTCCTCGCCCTGCGCAAAATCAACACACACCACCGGGCCGTTATCTACACTATAAGCAAATAGCAATATAGTGAAGTCGGGAGCCTCGACGTATTTATATACACCGCATTTTGACAAATCACGGCTGCTATACGTTTCTATGTCTATGCCTAACTCTTTCATTTACTCAGCTGCTTTTTCGCCCATGAGGTTGTCGGCTGTTTCTTCGGAAGTGTTAGCCATAGCGTCGAGTGCGTCATACACCAGTGCTATAGGTAACGCGGCGGTTCTGAAAATGATAGTAAGGATAGTGCAAATTACCGCACCTATCATGTAAACTATTTTTTTTGTTTTCATTGGTTTTGTTGTTTTAGATACCCCCCCCCGGCACTTGGCCGGTAGGGGTATTGTTAGTGATTGGTGTTGTTTACAAATCTTCGTCGTCCTCGTTGTCGATGTCTGCAAAGTCGCTTTCGGCACTTGACCTACCGCCCAGCTTCTCGTCGTCCTTAAACTTCATGATGTTGTTAAGGCCGCACGCTATGCCACGATTACCGTTAGTGTCATAGGGGTAGAAAGTGACCGACACGATAGCCCAAACGCCGCTGTAGATTTCTTCCTCATCCACGATAGGGGCTTTGTTGCGGTCAACAACACCGGGGCGTGTGTTGCTCTTGGCGTTGACATAGAGCATACCGGCATATACTTCGTCGTCTTTGTCGTCACCGTCGCGTAGTGGCATATCCAGCTTTTTAGGCTCTTTGCCGCCCCATTTCGACACTACGCCGGAAGCCTTAGCCGCTTCAATGGCTTTTTTGATAGCCGCGATGGTTTCTTTTTCGCTGGCAGGAATAAGCACGTTAGTTGTGTACTTAGCGTTTTTGTCGTCACCGTCGGGGTTGTATTTGCTAAATACGTGGGTGTAGCTTAGGCGGCACGGCCCAAAAACTACTTTGCTGTCTGTTACTTTTGGTGTAATCATCTTTGTTAATATTAAGTTTGTTATACGTCGATGTCGTTAAAATCATCTGCTGCGGCGTTGTACGCCGGGCGTTTGTCGTCAGCGGTGGTTAGTGTCGGTTTACCCTGTGGCTTGGTGATGTAGTCGGCGCATAGGGCGGTTAGACGCTTTTTGCCTACCAGCTTTTCAAGGTCGCCGATACCGCACAAAACGGCTGGTTTCATAAACTCGCTTTCGGCGTAGCCCTCTTTGGCCAATAGCGCGATAACGGCTTTGTCGTCGGTAATTTTGCGGTTGCTGCGTCCCTCGACTAACTTGTAACCGGGATAGCTTACACCGGCTAACGCCTGTTGTAGTGCGTAGTCCTCCATGCTGGCGGCCCATGCTTTCACGATAGCCAGCCACGGCAGTATGTCGGTAGCCATTTTCTTAGGGCTTATCAGCCCCGGTGTCGGGTTTTCCTGCGCGATAGTGGTACACTTTTCGGCCAGTGCTTTGCATCCGCATTTCACTTTGCAGAATTGGCACCACTCGCCGGGGTTCTGTTTGCCTTTGCCGCTAAACGCTTCTACGGCTTTGGGGCGTAGTTCATTCTCGGCCCAATCCAGTAAGTCACTAACCGACATTTCAAACTCGCTGAGATTGTCGATACGCGGCTGTACGATTGTCATACGCACACGGTCTATGCGATATTCAAAACAGTATTTGAGATATGCGCCCAGTGCGTAGATTTTCATTTGTTCGTTATCGACAGCCGACACGCGCACGCCTTTACCATATTTGAAGTCGATAACTTCCATAAGTCCGTCGGCTATAATGGTAGCGTCCGAAGTGCCAAACGCTTCCGGCACATAGTCGGAAAAATCTAACCGGGTTTCGATTAGCAGCTGCGCGTCTTTTGTGACGCTTTGCGCGGCGTTGAACTTCTCCAGCACGATATATTTGTATGTTTCGGTGTACTCGTCCATTTCGCCGCTATAATATTGGTCTTGCAGTTGTTGGATTTCGTCGAGTTCCGATTTTACATTTGTGTCACCAGTCCACAATTTAAGTTTATGGGCGCAGATGGCGTGCGCTAACGTACCCTCCTGTGCGTAGCTGCTATCGCTGTCGGGCGCGGTCGCCTCCAATCGTGGGGCGGCGGTGCAATTCATCCACCTATGAGCTGCCGACGGTGATAATAATGCGTGTTGTCCGGGCATAGCTTATTTATTTAGTATGGTGCTGGGGGGGGTGTAACATTTCCGTCGTCTCCGATTATGAGCGCGTCGCACTCAGCGATAAAAGCGGCTCGTCGGTCGGCAGGTAGCGCACTGGGTTTATCAGCACCCAGCACGGCGGCTATCTGCTTAAACATACTGGTTAGCTGCTTGTGATACTTTTTGTACGCCTCGCTGTCGGTGTTTTCTTTGTAGTCCTCACCCTCAAACCGCTGGCGTGTGCGGTGCATGGCGGCGCGTATGTCCTCCTCGGTTAGCTCCTTTTCGGGCTGCTGTACCGGTGCCTCTGCAAAAGGCTTTGGCGCGGTTAGGGCTTCGGGAACTTCCTCGGCGGTCTCAGTCGGGGCGGCTGGTGCTTCGGGTGCGTCGGCTTTGGCTCGGCGTGTGCGTCGGGGTTTCTCACTTTCTGCGGCTGGTTCCGGGGACGGTGCCTCGATAGCCGGAAGCTGCACCGTAGCTGGGCAGCTGTTTTGCAGTAGGGCGGTTAAAAACGTCGCCAGTTGCGGCGTTACACCTATCTGCACGTTAATGTTTAAATCAAAATTCATATAGTAAACTTTTATAAAGTTGGTTTCTTAGTCATACAGTACGCTTGCGCTGAGGCGGTGAGGTCGGCGGCAGTTGCTACCGGATTAGTCGTTAACCAGTCCTCTAACTCGGTGCGTTTGAAAAAGCAATTTTTACCGTTAGGCTTGTAATGGGGTATCGACTTTGAGGCGGTCAGCTTATACAGGTAGCTTTTTTTAAGGCCGGTGTATTGGGCTACTTCCTCCAGCGTTAAAACTTCCTTTTGTGCAAAAAGCACTTTACGCCCTATGGCTAATGCCAGTTTTTCTAATTCTTCCGGTGTCATGGTTGGGCGTTTTTGGTTAATGTCAATCGGTTGTTAGCGTAATCAGATACCGCGCTGAACTTACAGCGCAGCGAATTTTGCAAACGGTATGCAATAGCCTTACCGCTGTTTATCGCGTCTGCGTCCGGTAGCTCAAATGTGATGGTTTGCCCCATCTCCATTTTGCGCAGTGCTTCGCTTGTTACTTTTTTCTTTTCCATATTGCGTTAAATTTCGATGTCGATAAACTCTAAAAGGTTATCAGTTATCATGCTGTTTACTTGAAGCTGTGCGGTTTTAACACCGTTTTCCTGCATCCATCGTTTAGCACGATTTACGGCTGTCTGCTTGTTTGAGCCGTCGGGTATTGCCGCGCCTAAATCCTCATAGTTTTCGTCCATAAGGGCAAACCAATAGCGTTTCATAGGCTCGATGTTCAGCGTGGGTAAAAAGTCACTATCAAACGGCCTGCCTGTCCTTTGAACTGTGGCGCATGGTCGTAGCTCTTTAAGGCTTTGCGGCTGTAATGCTCGGCGTGCAGATTACCTACCGTTTCGCAAAATTTGGTAAAGCCTACCACGATACGTTTGCGCTCCTTTGGAAAAGTCAGGCGTATAAGGTAGTCGCGGTTAATCCTTTTCCGCAGTTCCTCGACGTTCTCGATAGTGTACTGTTTAGCCATGTTTGTTATTTTGTTTGTTATTTATTTGGCGGAAAAGAAAAACTGTCGTATATTTGCATTTGGATATATTGAGGTTAGGCGCAAATAGTCTGACAGCCTTTCTTGTGTCCGTTTGTTTGTTATCTGTGATGCAAAGTTATGTCTTAATTTCGACACTTACAATAGTGAGCGTCTTAATTACGACATATTTAACTTTTATTAATACTTTTAGCGACGTGGCAAAAACGATTGATAGAGATATAAACCAAAGAATTAAAACCATTTGCGACGCAGTTTTTGGCGGTAATGTTACGCAGATGGCAAAAACCTCATTTATTAGCCGCACCACCCTAATTAGCATTATGGGCGAACAACAATCAGCACCGGGCTACGACGTACTGCGTAAAATTGTCGAAATTCCGACAGTGGATATAAATGAAGCGTGGTTGCTCACTGGAAAAGGCGAAATGATAAAACAAACTGAGCCTATACAAACCCAGTCTAATAGCGGCGGCAATAATCAACAGGGCAACAATAATAATCAGTTCAATCTATGCCCCGACGACGCGGCACATATCAGGGAACTTGAAAAGGAAATAGAGCATTTACGCGCGCAGCTCGCCCACAAAGACGACATTATAGCTGAAATGCGTAGTAGTGCCGCTAAACAGGATGAGCGTATTAGTGAGTTAAAAGACTGGATAGCCGATTTAAGAAAAACGAAATGAAAAAGGTATTTTTAATAATTGCTCTGTGCGTGTACGCCCTCCAGCTGGCGGCACAGACGCAACAGGATAGCGTAGGCGTTTATATGGTGCGTGGTGATGTTATTGCACCCATGAGCGCAATTAACTACGATGGTACGAAAATTAGCAAAGGTTTCATGTCGGCAAAAGCTAAGTTAGAATTTGCCGGGGCCACGTCTGAAAATCAATTTACCGGAGCGGCTAAATTTAGAATATACTTCGGTCAGCCTCCAGTAGATAAAATGGCAAGTCTTTATATGTTCATGCCTAATTATAAAATTGGCGATTTTGGAATAGGGCAATTTGAGGTAAAGAAAAATAAAAGACTGCTAACCACAGCCAAAGCGGCAGTATTCGGAAGTAACGGAAGTGGGGCTAAAGCAAGTGAAAATATAAGCATGGAAGTAACGGAACTTCGCCCCAATGCTTATGAGATAACAGTTATAGGCGCGCCGGGCGAGTATTGCATAATGCACACTTTTAGAGGTAGCGGCGGTTATGGTGGCGTATTTGACTTTACGATACTTCCTTAAAAATAAAACCCCATCGCTTTAAGGGCGGTGGGGTTTCTTTTATAGGTTCAGTTCGGGCAAACTGTTTATTGCCGCTTCTTTCAGACTATCTACGGCGCGTGTGTACTTCTCGGTGTGCTTTAGGCCGCTATGCCCCAACAGGCTTGCCACGGTTTTTATATTTGCGCCGTTGTTGAGGATATTAACCGCAAATGAGTGACGCGCACAGTGCCACGTTATATGTTTGTCTATCCCGGCGCGTTTAGTCCAGTGTCGCAATGCTTTTAGGCACATGGTATGCGACGGTAGCGGAAATATGAGCGCGTCGCGTTCACCTTTGCCGATTAAGCCTAACAAACCATCGTTTAGCGGTATCACTACGCCGCTGGCACTGCTATGGCCCTTTGTCTTGGCTTGCTCAAAGCGCAGTAGTCGGTTAGAGTAATCGACATTGCCAAATGTGAGGTCTTTAACATCGCACCAGCGCAGACCGCTATACATACAGAATATAAACGCCCGGCGTATGTCGGTGCTTTCGCCCTCATAATGGGTTGTGATAAGTCGCTGCATTTCCTCGATGCTTAACACGTCTTTTTTAAGCGTGTTGCTGTCTATTTTGATGACTACCCCGGTGCAGGGGTTTTTACGTATTATGTCGTCCTCTACGGCAGCTTTGATTATCTTTTTGAAACGTGCATACAGGGTGTGTGCGCCCTCGCCCTTAAACCGCTTTTGCAGATACTCGGTAAAGCCGGTTATCATTGGCTTTGTGAGCTGCTGCGGTTTTATCTTTAATCCGCGTGTGCGTTTGGCTTTTTCCTTTGCCGCCTTTTCGCGTTCCTCCTTAGTCCAGTTGGGTTTAGGCGTAAACTTGTCGTCGGGGTCTATGAGGTAATCGACGAAACAGTTATAGGCACGTTTGATATGGCGTTTGTCGGCTTTGGTGTATGCTTCGTAGTACGCCCACATCCACGTTAAAAAATTTATGTCCTTATCCTTTTTAAGCCGGTAGCCCTCGGCACGTTCTAATAGCTCCTGCCCACGTTCAAACCGTATGCGTTTGGCTATCTCTAATGTTTCTTTGTTCTGCTGACGTTCCAGCGGTGTACGCGGTGCTTGCCATAGATATAAGCCCAGTATTTCGTTTCGGCGTTCATTCTTTTGGTAGGTGGTGCCGTTCCTGCTGGTTACTTCCACCTTGCCAAAATAAAACTCCAAATACAGGCTGTCGCGCCCATCGGATAGAGCGCGGCCCATTAGCTTAGGATTATCGCCGCTGTTACCCTCAATTAAGTAGGTATTATCGGCGCGGTAGTTCTTTTTAGCCATTGTTATTTTACTTTGATTTCCTTTGTTTGCAAAGTTACAAAATAACTCCCAATCACAAAGCACTGACAAAGCACTTTTCGACAAAATAAAATCCAAAATATGAAAACAAAGGAAATACCAAATCTGCTAAAGCATTGATTTTACGCGCTTTTACTTTCTTTTATTTTCCTTTGTTTTTTCTTAAAAATACGGTTTTGTGCCTGTAATAAGGCACTGCGTGATGCCTGACCATGTGCATCTTGTGGTGTTTGTGCGCGAGCCGATGGAGCATCCCCTCGGATATGTCATCGGAAAGCTGAAGGCTGCGTGCTCGCGCCTGTACTGGGATGTGTTCGGCGTGGAGAGGGAAGGTATTTTTGAGGAAGGCTTCAATGACAAAATAGTGTGTAGGAAGGGGCAGTTGGAGCGGTTCATAAGATATGTCGAGGATAATCCTCTGCGGCTGTATGTCAGGCGCGAGCGTCCCGAATATTTCAGCCGCTGCCGTTGTGTGATGCTGGACGGCGAGGAGCACAGTGTCTATGGCAATTTCATGTTGCTCCGCAGCCCCGTGATGAGTGCCGTGAGGGTGAGCAGCAAGTTCTCGCCCGAGGAGCTTGCCGACAGGCAGAGGGAATGGGAGGAGACAATAAGATGTGGCGGCACGCTTGTGTCGCCGTTCATAAGCAATGCCGAGAAGGAGGTTCGCGACCGAGGTGAGGCCGCAGGTGCGTCGTTGATAAGGATTGTGAACAACGGCCTCCCCGAGCGATATAAGCCGTCAGGCGAGGAGTTCAACCTGTGTGCCGAGGGGCGGTTGCTCATCATAGCTCCTGCCGCCCACAGGTCGCGGAGCGAGTCCGTCAGGCGAGACGAATGCCTCGCCATGAATGCCCTGGCCGAGAAGATAGCCGCCGGGGCACGGGAGCTGGTGCTGAGAAACGCCGGGAAAGATACCGAGGACGGGAGCGTTGCTCCCTGAACGGGACACTGAACGGGACTGATGGGCAATTTTTGGTGCTTTAAGTTTTTTTTTATAAATTTGCCATTCCAAAGAATACGATAACCATGACCATCAAGGAGTCGATGCAAGATATACTGGAGCGCGAGGCCCGGGCCCTGCGCTCCATTCCCTATACGCCTGATTATGACCGTGCCGTAGAGCTGATAATCGAGCATGTGCACCGCCGCGGCGGCAAGCTGGTGACAGCCGGCATGGGCAAGGCGGGTCAGATAGCCATGAACATTGCCACGACATTCTCGTCTACAGGAACCCCGGCTGTCAACCTGCATCCGTCAGAGGCACAGCATGGCGACCTCGGGGTGGTGCAGCCAAACGACGTGATGCTGCTCATCTCCAATTCGGGCCGCACGCGCGAGGTGCTCGAGCTCGTGACGCTGACAAAGAACCTCTACCCTGACATCCCCCTCATCGGTATAACGGGCAATCCCGACAGTGAACTAACACGCCTCACTGATGTTACACTCTTGACGGGTGGTGCTCCGGAGGTATGCCCTCTCGGCCTCACTCCGACGACCTCGACGACGGTTATGACCGTAATCGGCGATGTCCTGGTGGTCAATGTGATGCAGGCTATCGGCTTCACGGCCGGGGACTATGCCAAGCGGCACCACGGAGGGTATCTGGGATGCAAGTCGCGTCTCGACTCGGATGCCGAAGGTCTCTGAAAAACTATATAAAACATACGATAATGAACAAGGTAATCTTTATTGGCGAACTGACCCTGAACGTGTCGCTGCAGCCCGACGGCAATGCCACCACACGTGTCGGCGACCGTGCCGTGGGCGCGGCCATGCTTGACGGACGCATGGGTGTCGAGACTATTTTTGTAGGCGAGGCCGGTGCCGATGCCGTGGGAGACCACATAGTATCGCAGCTCTCGTCAGCCAAGGTCGACACCGCGAGCATCGACCGTTTCACCGAAGGGGCCACTCCCGTCAGGATTACCTCAGACCAGAGCGCTCCCGACAAGTCGGTGACGCATACCTCATATCCCGCCGAGCCGGTCAACCCCGTATGGCCCCGCATCAACGAGGGTGACGTGGTGGTGTTCGGCTCGTATATGGCTCTCGACAAGCGCAATCATCCGCGTGTCATAGAGCTGGTGAGCCATGCGCGCGCCCGCAAGGCGCATGTGGTCTACCTGCCATATTTCGAGCCGGGTCAGGTGACACGCATAACCCGTGTGATGCCCGAGGTGTTCGAGAGTCTTGAGGCCGCCACGCTGGTGGTGGCTACGGTCGATGACCTTGCCGCACTCTATCCCGGTGTGGCTCCCGATGCCGCGTTCCGCGACCACATAAAGTTCCATTGTCCCCGTTGTCTGGTGCTTGACCGCGCCGGGCTGAAGATGAGGTTCTTTGACGGTGACGAGTCGTGGACACTCGACTGCCATCCCACCGAGGGGAATGATTTCGACTGGACCGTAGGTGCCATAGCCGGTGTGACCCGCGCGCTTGTCGAAGGTGTCAGGGATCCCGACGACATCATGGCCAAGGCCAACGAGACCGCACATAGCAACTTAGCCGATTCATTGAAATGAAACAGACCTCGATAGACGCCACTTTCATACCCGCTACCACCGATGTGGCCACTCTGCGCGCCCGGCTCGGCAAAAAGGGACGTACCCCCGCCGAGACCCTGAAGGCGCTGGAGCCCGAGTCGTTCACGGCCGTCTATGACCTGCTGCGCCTGCTGGCCCGCGAGAGTGCGGCCAAGGGTGAGGAGGAGCGTGCCATCAGCACCCTGAGCGAGCTCGAGCTGCACATCTCGCAGTTGCCCGACTCGGAGTCCGGCCCGCTGCTTGACCTGCGCGCCGGCATAATGCAGGTGATCACAGCCCTGTATATCAGTGCCGACTCGCTCGACAGCGCCGCCGCCACGGCGGCGGCCTCGACGCTGAACCTGCTGGCACGTCAGCCCAAGCGCAAGGATGTGCCGTTCCTCGAGATACTGGGGTCGTTGCTGTTCGATATCGCGTGGCTGCACTCGTCTAACGGCGAGTACAAGCAGGCCGAGCGCGAGATGGAGAAATCCATCAAGGTATTCGAGCGGATGGCCAAGACCAATCCGGCCCGTTATGCCTCGACCGTTGTGACCGCCCTCGGCACAGCCACCTCCGTATATCACAACCGCGTGAAGCAGGCCGAGCTCCTTGCCCACTATCAGGCCGCCACGACAACCTATACCCGCATGGTGAGTGCGGGAATGACAGAGGCCACCGACCGTCTGGCCGAGTCGCTCACCAACGAGGGTGACACCCTGGCGCGTATGGGGCGTCACCGCGAGGCGATACAATATTATACGCGCGCGCTGAAATATCTGCAGCGTGTCGAGCCGGACTTCACCGAGCGTCAGCTCAGGGTCTCGATAGCCCTTGGCGAATCCATGCTAAAGGTTTCGGCCATGAAGGAGAAAGCCATACATCTGCTCAACACCATGCTTCACAAGGCCCTGAAGATTAACGCTCCGGCCCAGCATCAGCGCATCTCCGAGACATTGGCCAAGGCCAAATCACCAGGCCTCGACATCCTCGGCCTCTGGCACAAAATATTTCCTAAATGAGTAATTAGAAATTAGGAATGAGGAATCTTTAAACTTTCCTCTCTAAACTTTAATCTCTAATCTCTAAACTTTCCTCTTTAAACTCTAATCTTTAAACTTTAAACTTAAACCAACTCCATGTCAACATATACCCCTTCGACCAAAGCTGATATTGATGTCACCGACGTACGCATTGCCGTCGTAGCCGCCGAATGGAACGGCCACATCACCGGCCCGCTCTCCGACGGTGCTGTCAGCACCCTCAAGGAGCGCGGCCTCAAGGATGACCAGATAGAGGTCTTCAGCGTGCCCGGCACAGTCGAGCTCACATACGCCGCATCGCAGCTCATCGAGGCATCTCGTTTTGATGCCGTCATCATCATCGGGTGTGTCATCAAGGGTGATACCCCCCATTTTGATTATGTATGCCAGAGTGTTACCCAGGGCATGACCGCCCTTAACGCCGACTGTGATACTCCAGTGATATTCGGTGTGCTCACCGTGCTCGACGAGCAGCAGGCACTCGACCGTGCCGGAGGACGTCTCGGCAACAAGGGCTCCGAAGCCGCCGACACCGCCCTCAAGATGGTAGAGTTCAGGCGCAAGGTATAAACAATATGAACTAGTTGAACTAGTTAGACTAGTTCAACCAGACCAACTAAAATCACCCCCCTCTCCTTGGAAAAGCTGATGCAATATGTGTGGCGGCACAGGCTGCTGCTCCACACCGACCTTGTCACTGTCGACGGGCGTCGGGTATGCGTCATTGACCCCGGGCGGCAGAATGTCGACGCGGGGCCTGATTTTTTCAATGCCAAGGTGAGGATTGGCGACAGTCTCTGGGCCGGAGATGTCGAGATGCATGTCCGCGCCAGCGACTGGCACCGCCACGGCCACGACGGCGATCCGGCCTACGGGTCGGTGGTGCTCCATGTGGTCGACCGCGACGATATGCCCATCATGCGGGCCAACGGCGAGGTGATACCGCAGATGGTGATGAGGTGTGACCCCGGGTTTCACCGGCGCTATTCGGCCTTGGTAGACCGTGCCGACATCGACCTGCCATGTGCGGCCGAACTCCCCTCGATACCCTCTCTGTTTGTCGGCGACTGGCTCACGGCCATGGCATACGAACGTGCATACGCAAAGGCCGCACATCTTGCCGAGATTGCGGCACGGTTTACAGGCGACTGGGAGGAAGCCACCTATGTCATCCTGGCACGCGCGCTTGGATTCGGCACCAACTCAGAGCCTATGGAGCGGCTGGCCCTGTCGCTGCCGCTGAGATTCCTGCGCAAGCATTCCGACTCGCTTACGTCGCTTGAGGCACTGTTTTTCGGTCAGGGCGGTTTCCTTGACAGCGCGCCGGGTGCTGACCCGTACGTCGAGCGGCTGAGGCGCGAGCATCAGTTCCTGACACACAAATTCGGTCTCCGCCCCCTCGAGTCGCCCGGCTGGAAGATGGGACGTCTGCGCCCCGTCAATCTCCCCCACAGGCGCATAGCCATGCTGGCGATGCTCGTCAGCGACAATTTCCGCCCCGTGGCGAGGATGCTTGAGGCCGAGGGGCCTGACGAGGTGATAGAGATGTTCCGCAAGCCCCTGTCACCCTACTGGGCATCGAGATACACCTTCGGGCCCGAGGCTGACCGCACATTCGAGACCATGAGCCGCGCATCGGCCTCGGTGCTTGTGATAAATGTCGCTGTGCCTCTGCTTGTGGCCACAGGGCTGGCGAGGCATGACGACACCCTGATAGCCCGTGCCGTCGACTGGCTGCAGCAGCTTCCGCCCGAGAGCAACCGCATAGTCACGGCATTCGCCACTGCCGGACTGCGCAGCCGCGACGCCTTCACCACCCAGGCCCTGATACATGTGCGCCGCAACTATTGCGAACAGCGCAAGTGCCTCTATTGCCGCATAGGCCACCGCCTCCTCGCCGCAAGGGCAAGGAGAAGAGAGTAGGGGAGAATACAGTTTTTTAGTGAGGGCATTGCAGAATCCCGGATCTTTTGGTTGATGGTGCCCCGCGGATGCGGGGCGTGATCCTAATAGCCTCGGGGCTTGACCCGAGGTGTGGGATGATGTGTGGTCTGCGGCCCCCGCATGGGGGTCGCGGCGCATGGATTGTGGTGCGCGGACCCCCGTGCGGGGGCCCGAATGTTGTGGGATGCCTTCGAGACCTATGGGCAAGCCCATAGGCTATTATGGCGGTGCCCCGCGTCCGCGGGGCAGGGGTTCAATAGGAGGGGGAGTTTTTATAACGCCCTTATATCCCAACTACTCTACCCTGAAAGTCTTCCTGTGCATTGGGGTCAGTCCCAGCCGCTTTATTGCCTCGCGGTGGGCCTTTGTGGGATACCCCTTGTTTATCTCCCAGTCATATCCGGGATATTCTGCCGCGAGGGCTGTCATCAGCTCGTCGCGGTGAGTCTTGGCCAGTATGGAGGCTGCCGCGATATTGCCGAGCTTGCCGTCACCCTTCACTATGGTCTGATGCGGTATGTCGGCGTATGGCTTGAACCTGTTGCCGTCGACGACAATGGCTCCCGGCCTCACCTCGAGCGCGTCGAGAGCGCGGTGCATGGCCAGGATGGAGGCGTTGAGTATATTGATGGTGTCTATCTCCTCGGGCGATGCCCAGGCTACAGCCCAGGCCACAGCTTCAGACTCGATGATGGGACGCAGTTCGTTGCGGCGTGTCTCAGAGAGCTTTTTCGAGTCATTGAGCAACGGGTGTGTGAAACCGTCGGGCAGTATCACCGCGGCGGCACATACAGGGCCGGCCAGACATCCGCGTCCGGCCTCGTCGCAGCCCGCCTCAAGGACGAACGCCGTGAGTGATGAAGGGAGCATTCTTTCTGTCAGACTTTATCTACGAATCCATATCCGAGTCCCGACTTGTTCACCAGATTCTTGGCGTATGTCGAGAGCTTCTTGCGCAGGCGCGAGATATTCACGTCGACCAGACGGGGATTGTCGAGCTGTTCGCCGGGCCATGCCGCTGCAAATATCTCCTCGCGCTTGAATAGCTTGTTGCGAGAGCGCATCAGCAGCGTGAGTATGGTGAACTCGGTGGGAGAGAGTGACACTGCCTCGCCGTCTATGAGCAGTCCGCGCGAGTCGACGTTGAGTATCAGCGTGCGGTATTCGATGATGCGGCTGTTGGCTGTAGGATTCATGTTGCGGTGCATGCGCAGCACCGAGCGCACGCGCGCCATCATCTCGCGCAGCGAGAAGGGACGGCTTATGAAATCGTCGGCGCCGAGGTTGAGGCCCTTGATGACATCGTTCTCGCTGTCGCGCGAGGTGCAGAATATCAGGGGCACACCGGCTGTCAGACGGTCTTCCTTGAGACGTTCCAGCAGATCATAGCCGTCAATCTCGCCGGGCAGGTCGATCTCCGATATTATCAGGTGATATTCGTCGACCGGCAGCATCAGCGCGTCTTCCGCAGACGTAACCACCTCCACGTCATACCCTTCGGCACGCAGATTGTCAAGAAGCATGGCATTAATGGTCGAATCGTCGGAAATTAGTAGAATCTTTTGTGGCGAGATTGCTGTATTCACGTTTGCAAGAAATTTTCTATTGCAAATATAGCTAAAAAAGTCACTTACCGCAAAGTTTGTAACAGGAGTGTGCAGACTTTGAAATTAAAATGTCTTAATCTTCAGGCGAGCGGACAATAAATCATGGCAAACGCTGTTACAGACCCTGTGCTGTCATTATTCTTCAGATTCGATACACTCGGCGAAGAACGGCATAGCGAATGTCGATTTAATCCACAGACCGTCCCCCTCGAGAGTCCTGGACCAGCTTCCTTTGCCGAGGAGGTTGCAGCGGTACACAAATTCCTCACCCTCACGGCTCTCAAGAGCCTCTATCTCCACCATCGCGTTTTCGGGCAGCCTTATCAGGTCGGGCAACCGGTAGGTGTATGTCCCGTCCTTCACATCTTCATTCCGATATTCGAATGTGAGGGGTGCGGGGAGGATATTGTCAAACTTGTCAGAGACATCCCCCGTGACCCTCGACATGTCGTATATGTTCACCCGGAATTTCATACGCTTCATCATGTCGTCGCTCTCTTCGATATAGAATCCCACATTGTCGAGCCACAGGGCGCGTCCGGGCTTGGCATGGAACTCAAATCCGTATGTCTCTCCAGCGAGGCTGCCGACATCGAGCGATGCCTTCATCATCCCGGTATGATGTTTCTTGCCATGACGCTGCTTCTTGTATTTGCGGGGACGCACGGTCAGTTCCGGCAGGGCCGTTGTACTCTCTTCGAGAATGATGACGTTGTTGCCTGACGTGCGGTCAAGGTCGGCGAGAGCCACCGTCTGCGGCCTGAAGCCGACATATCCCACAACAATGCTGTCGTTGGTCCGGGCCCTGTCGATCGGGAGCGAGAAATGTCCCGTGCTGTCGGCGAGGACTCCTGTATGGCGTCCTTTCAGCAGCACGGTGGCATAGCCGAGGCCGGTATCTCCCTTGCTCCTGACAATACCGTCGAGCGTATCGGCACTCATCCCGACACCTGCGAGGAGGAACAAGAGTATTATGATAATTCTCATAGTTCGCTTTGATGTTGTCATCTCACGGTTTCCTTATCTGGCCGTGGCCGGTGAGGAGGTAACGGGTTGTGGTGATCTCGCGCAGTCCCATGGGGCCGCGGGGGCCGAGCTTCTGGGTCGAGATGCCTATCTCGGCGCCGAGTCCGAACTGGGCGCCGTCGGTGAACGAGGTGGGCAGGTTGACGTACACGCAGGCGGCGTCGACACGCTGCCTGAACAGGTCGGCTGCCTCGTCTGAGCCGGTCACGATGCTCTCGCTGTGGCCCGAGCCGTGTGCGTCGATGTGGGCTATTGCGCCCTCGATACCGTCGACCGTATAGACCCCCATCTTCATGTCCATCCACTCGCGGTCACGGTCGGCGTCGGTGGCGGCGACGAGGAGTGTGTCTGGGTATCGGCCCCTGAGCGCGTCGATGGCGCGGGGGTCGGCATGGAGCTCGACACCCTTGGCGGCGAGGGGTGCCAGCAGTTCGGGGAGGTCGCCGAGGCGCGACTGATGTACGAGCAGCGAGTCGAGGGCATTGCATACGCTGACACGGCGTGTCTTGGCGTTGTCGATGATGTCGCGCCCCATGGCGAGGTCGCCGTCGGCGTCGAAATATGTATGCACCACCCCGGCGCCTGTCTCGATGACGGGCACACGCGCGTTGTCGCGCACAAAGTCGATGAGGCGTCGACCTCCGCGCGGTATGCACACGTCGACATATCCAGTGGCGCCGAGCAGTGCGGCGGTGGCCTCGTGGGTCGAGGGGAGGAGCACTGCCGCGTCGGCCGGGAGGCTGCACTGCGCCAGGGCACGGTGTATCAGCGATATGGCGGCGCGGTTTGACGAGTCGGCGTCATGGCCACCCTTCAATATGCAGGCGTTGCCGCTCTTGATGCAGAGGGCGAAGACGTCGAACGTCACGTTAGGCCTTGCCTCATAGACCACACCTATCACTCCGAACGGCACACGCACCCTGCGCAGGTCTATGCCGTTGGGGAGCGTGCGGTGCTCGATCTCCTCGCCGACAGGGCAGGCGAGTGCCGCGACATGACGCAGGTCTGACGCTATCCCGTCGAGGCGAGCGGGGGTGAGCTTGAGGCGGTCGTACAGCGGATTGGACGGCTCCATGCGTGCCAGGTCGTCGGCGTTGGCCGCGAGCAGTTGGGCACGCGATGCGTCTACCATATCGGCAAGTGCCGTGATGGCTGCCGAGCGGGCGGCGTCGCTCAGGGTTGAGAGGGTGCGTGATGCCTCACGCACTCTCCTGAATATATCGGTGTAGTCTGTTGTCATGATTGCGGAGTTATTCGATATACAGATAGTCGTAGTGTACCACGGGCTTGCGGCCATGGCGTCCTACCGATTCGGCGGCGGCTGTGCCCGACATCGAGGCACGCCCCATGCCGAGTGTGCGGCCATCCGGGCCGATGATGGTCACGATGTCACCCTCTTCCCATTCACCCTTGACTGCGGTGACACCTACGGGGAGCAGGCTCACGGCGCGGTCGGAGACCAGGGCCGAGGCGGCGAGCTCGTTGACACGCACGACCCCTTTGGCAAAGGAGCCGCTGTGCGCTATCCAGCGCTTGATGTTGCTCAGTGGTGCCGGGGATGGCTCGAAGAGGGTATGGGGCACCGTGTCGGGACGCTCGATGAGGTCTACGAGTATCCCCGGACGGTCGCCGCGGGCTATCAGCACGGCAACCCCCTCGGATGCGACCTTTGAGGCAATGCCGCACTTGGTGCCCATGCCTCCGCGGCCGAATCCGCTCTTGGTGGCCACGACATACTCGCTCACATCCTTGCCGGGCTCAACACGCTCTATGAGCCGTGACTCCGGGTCGGCGGGCGCGCCCGTGTAGATGCCGTCGACATTCGAGAGTATCACCAGGGTGTCGGCATCGGTCATGGTGGCGATGAGCCCCGACAGCTCGTCGTTGTCGGTGAACATCAGTTCGGTGAGGCTTGCGGTGTCGTTCTCGTTGACAACGGGTATCACCCCGTTCTCGAGCATCGTGAGCATACAGGCGCGCTGGTTTAGGTAGGATGTGCGCGAGGCAAAGTTTTCCTTCTGCGTCAGCACCTGTCCCACCACTATCCCGTATGCCCCGAAAAGCTGGTTATAGAGGTTGATGAGCTTGATCTGTCCTATCGACGAGAACAACTGGCGCGAGGCTACGGCATCGAGGGGGCGTGAGGGTGTCACCGCACCGCGTCCGCACGCCACCGCGCCGCTCGACACCAGCACCACCTCGTGGCCAAGCTCGCGCAGTCGGGCTATCTGGTCGACCAGCGATGACATATTGGTCACATTGGGCATCCCGTCCTTGCGGGTCAGCACATTGCTGCCCACCTTCACTACAATCCTGCTCATTTCACGCTGGCTTTGAGTCCGTCAATCACGGCGGCCGTGAATCCGGCGCGCTCCATGGCGTTGAGGCCACGGATGGTGAGGCCTCCGGGAGTCGTCACCTTGTCAATCTCGGTCTCGGGATGTGCGCCATCGGTGGCGAGCAGCGCCACAGCCCCGCGCAGGGTCTGTGCCACGATCTCCTGTGCGGCCGATGCGCGGAATCCCAGTTCGACACCCCCTTCGGATGCCGCACGCACATAGCGCATGGCATACGCAATGCCGCACGATGCCAGGGCGGTGGCACCCGGCAGCAGACGCTCCTCGATGACCATGACCTGTCCGAGCGGGCCGAATACGCTGAGTGCGTCAGCCGCCTCGCCCGAGGCGTTGACGATGAATGTCATCGACTCCCTCACGGTCATTGCAGTGTTGGGCATCGCTATCGAAAGGCGCGCGGGCACGCGGTCGCCGAACATATCCCTCAGTGCGGCACACGGCACCCCTGCCACGATGGCCGAGACCTCGGTTGTGGCCGGATTGATGGCCGGGGCAATCTCGGCGATGACACCGGCTATGAGCCAGGGCTTCACGGCTACTATCACTATGTCGGCGCCTGTCGCCGCATCGGTGTTTGAGGTGGTGACACGGACACCGCGCGAGGCGAGATCCTCTATCTTGGCGAGGTGCGGATTGGCCACCGTCATGTCTGCGGGCGCGACGGCCCCGGCGGCAAGAAGGCCGCGGGCTACCGCGCCTCCCATGGCCCCTGCACCTATGATTGAAACTTTCATCTTGGTTGAAGGCTGAATATTCATTGTAATCCGACCGCAAAAATAACAAAAAATCACGACACACCACAAAAACGGCATATTTTATCTGACTCCAAACCAAAGCTCACAGGCCATTGTTGAAACTACAGTATCAAAAACATTCAACAAAATGCAATACACAGCTTCAATCCGTACAGGGGTATCGCGTTTCTGGTGGATTCCCCTTCTCACCGGGCTTATCTCGCTCGGACTCGGCATCTGGTGCCTCTGTTCCCCTCTGGCATCGCTCACGGTGCTTGCCTATATCTTCGCGGGGCTTTTCGTCGCGGCCGGTGTGCTTAACCTATGTTTCGCGCTCTTCACCCGTAAGTTCGGCCTGAACTGGGGATGGAGCCTTGTGACGGGTATCCTCGAGATAATCGGAGGTGTATGGATGTTCACCCTCCCGCAGCCCGCGCTGGTGTCGGCGTTCATCTTCATCATCGGCATCATGATTCTTGTCATGGCCATAAACTCGCTTGGCGAGGCGTGTATGCTGTCGTCATTCTCCGGCGCGGCATTCATTTGGATGCTATTGCTGCTCACCATCACCATCATCTTCGCCATCGTCTTCCTGTCGAGCCCGATTGCCGGAGGAATCGCCGTATGGCTCTGGATCGGCATCTCGCTCATCACTTTCGGGGTCTACCGCCTCACCCTGGCCGGAATGCTCAAGTCGATGGGCCGGTAAACCTTCTCGCGGAGGAATGACCGCAAATCCCGAAAAAAGTTATATCTTTGTACCCCAAAGAAAAAACAGATATGACACAGATTGTAGTTACCCTCGAGAACGGAGCCGACAGCACTCTGCTCCGGCGTATGATAGAGAACATGAAAGGCGTTCTCAAGGCATCCGTCGTGTATTCTCCCACAGATTGCTCTTCTGAATGGATTGAGAAGATGAGAAAACTGCGCGATAGTATCGACCCGTCAATGATAGACATGGATGACGAGCGGACACGATATATTACGTCGAAATAATATTTGGGAGATTAACAATCTGTAAATCAATATTATAATAAAATATTATGCAAATTTGCAATACTATTGCAAATTTGCATAATATTTTTTTGGGAAGGTTAAAATGGTCTGAAAATTTGATAATTACGGTCTGATTATGTAAATTTGCAATAGCATTGCAAATTTACATAATCATGGCAACAGATACAGGCAATAAGTTCATAGGGCGCATGATGTCAGGCGCCATAAGGGAGGCCGCGGGCTATTTTCCCGTCATCACCCTGACCGGTCCGCGGCAGTCCGGCAAATCGACATTGTTGCGCCATATCTTTCCGGATGTGCCATATCGCTCGCTCGAGGATATTGACATACGTGAGTTTGCAAGCAGAGACCCCAAGGGGTTTCTTGGCGGTTTTGCCGAAGGAGTGATTATTGACGAGGTGCAGCATGTGCCGGAACTGCTCTCATACATCCAGGGAATTGTCGATGACGACCCGTCGCGTAAATTCTACCTCACGGGGAGCTCGCAATTCTCGTTACTGAAAAATGTCACCCAGTCTCTGGCCGGACGTACCGCCGTATTCGAGCTGTTGCCCCTCTCGCTGGCAGAGATTGCCGGTCTTGACAGTGGGAAGGATGCAGACGGCCTTATGTATGACGGCTTCTACCCTGCGATCTGGAGCGGCAAGAACATACCGCGCCTGCTCTATCCGAACTATACCAAGACATATCTCGAGCGCGATGTGCGTGACCTGCTCGCCATAAGGGAGCTTGACTCGTTCAGACGGTTTGTGCGTCTATGCGCAGCCCGCATAGGAAGCGTGTTCAACGCCTCCGAGCTCTCTAACGAGCTTGGCGTGGCGGTAAATACCATTAGAGCTTGGCTTTCGGTGCTTCAGGCATCCTATATAGTCTATCTGTTGCCCCCGTTCTATACCAACACGCGCAAGCGGCTCACCAAAAGTCCCAAGATATATTTCATCGACACGGGTCTGGCGTCGTATCTTCTTGACATAGATTCGCCCGGGACGATGAACCGCGACAAGATGCGCGGCCATCTGTTTGAGAATATGGTGATTATGGATGTCCTGAAATCGCGTTATAACGCCGGGCTGGAGGCCAACCTGTATTTCTACCGCGACTCTAACGGCAATGAGGTAGACCTGCTCGTAAAATCGGGACAGGAATACCGCTGCCTCGAGATAAAGTCGAGCAACACGTTCCATACCGATTTTACCAAGGGGCTGCGGTCATTTGAGAATGCTTTTCCCGGGCTTGTGGCAGACAAGACCGTCGTCTATGCCGGTGAGGATATGCCTGTAAGCTCAGATGGGGTCAGCATACTCAATTACCGCACAGCCGCGACAGACAAGTATTGAGGTCGGCAATCATCAGCTCGTGAAAGCATATATTTTGTATATTAATCATCATTTTCTAAATATTCAATACCATGATTAAGAAGATTATACTCGCTTTTATTTCTATGTATATGGCTCTGCCGTTTGTTGTGGCAGCGCACAAGGCAGAGCTCCCGACTATGGGATGGAGTTCATGGAATACTTATCATGTCAACATAAGCGACAGCCTTATCAGACGTCAGGCGGATGCGCTCGTGTCACTTGGCCTATATGACGCGGGATATGAATATGTCAATATAGATGACGGGTATTTTGGCGGACGCGACGCCAGAGGCAATCTCCTTATTCATGGCACACGTTTTCCACACGGCTTGAAACCGGTGGTAGATTACATACATTCTCTTGGACTCAAGGCCGGGATATACAGTGATGCCGGTAGCAATACATGTGGATTCTATTATGATAACGACACTATCGCTCATGGAGTGGGGATGTATGGTCATGACCGTGAGGATGCCGAATATTTTTTCAAGAAACTCGGATTCGATTTCATCAAGATAGATTTCTGTGGAGGAAACGGCCTTGGAGGTGAGCCAATTCTTGACGAGGAAGAGCGCTATACGGCTATACGTAATGCTATCCGCTCGGCAGGACGGCAGGATGTACGTCTGAATGTCTGTCGCTGGGATTATCCGGGTACTTGGGTCAGGAATGTGGGGTCATCCTGGAGAATGTCCCATGATATACGGCCCCGATGGAGTTCTGTCAAGGACATCATAGCTCAGAACATGTATCTTTCGGCATATGCAGGCAATGGAGCGTATAATGATATGGACATGCTTGAGGTCGGGCGGGGAATGACAGCCGAAGAAGACCGTACGCATTTCGGCATGTGGTGTATGATGAGCTCTCCTCTGCTCATAGGTAAAGATCTCACAAGTCTTGATAAGGCTACTCTGTCCCTGCTCACCAACCCATGGCTTCTGTCGCTCAATCAGAGCGACCTTATGCAGCAGGCTTATGTGGTATCGCGCAAGGCAGGAGGATATATCCTTGTCAAGGACTATGTCAGTGCCAATGAACCTGTACGGGCGGTGGCTTTTTACAATTCCTCAGATAATCCGCTTGATATGACATTGCATTTCAGGGATGTTGATCTTGACGGTAGGATAGAGGTATTTGATATGTTTGATGGAAAGGTGACGGGTGAGGTTATTGACTGTATGACTCTGAGCGTGCCTCCCCATGGTACACGGATATTCAGGCTGACCGGTGAAAGGCGTCTGCAGAGAGTCAGATATGAGGCAGAAACTGCATATATCAGCGATTATCAGGAACTTAAGAATCCAAAAGCATTCGGAACCGGTTTCTATGATGAGGATGACAGGTGCAGTGGAGGCGCGAAAGCCGTCAATCTTGGAGGTAAGCCGGAGAATGACTTGATATGGGAAAAAGTATATGTGAATGATTCCGGGAGATATGACATACGGGTCAAGGCTCTTGCGGCTGAGCCTGGGACAGTATGGATTGATGTCAACGGCAAGAAGACTGGAAAGCTTGAATTCAGCCGTGACACGACAATGACATGCAAGGTTTCCCTTAAGAAAGGATATAATATCATAAGGTTGCATAACGATACGGCTATGATGCCCGATATAGATTGCATTGTTGTTATCCCTGATGGCAAAGATGAGCACAATATGCTTGATTTCGGTAAGTTGACTGTCGAGGGACGCACAGACTATCTCGGATGTGACAAACCTTTACCCCGGTTCGGATGGCAGCTCATGTCTGACAGAAATAATCAGATGCAACTGGCTTATCGTGTGATTGTGGCTTCTGACCCTTGCATGATAAATCTGGCCAAAGGAGATATGTGGGATTCCGGCAAAGTTGAATCAGACATGTCACAGTGGGTGCCTTACGCGGGTCGGCCCCTACAACCCGACCACGACTATTATTTCCGGGTAAAGGTGTGGAATAAAGACGGAGAGAGTTTCTGGAGTCCCGTAGCGAAATGGAGCACAGGACTTATGGAAAGTGCCGGTGTGGGTGCAGAATGGATAGGTCTGGATACCATTCAGCCTGGCGACTCCCAGCAAAGGCACAGCCGTCTGAGGGCACGTTATCTGCGCAAGGAGTTCACGGTGGACAAAGAGATAGCCAGAGCTACGGCCCACGTCTGTGGGTTAGGATTTTATGAATTATACATCAATGGCCATAAGGTGAGTGACGATGTCCTTACACCTGCCCCTACCGGCTATGATAAAAGTGTGATTTACAATACTTATGATGTCAAGTCTCTTCTCAATCGCGATAATGCGGTCGGAGTAATCCTAGGGCCGGGATATTTCTATGCGATGGCCCAGAACTTTGAGACTAATGTGAGGAGTACATTCGGATTTCCCAAACTATGGATGATACTCAGTCTGGAATATACCGACGGAAGCAGACAACAGATTGTAAGTGATACATCATGGAAAATCAGCACTGACGGTCCCATCATCTATTCGAATATATATGATGGTGAATTCTATGACTCGCGCAAGGAGATGCCCGGATGGAGTACTATAGGATATGACGATTCGGCATGGCAGGGTGCACGGGTGGTCGAGGCTCCCGGCAATCTGAGGGGCAACCTTACTGCGCCTATGTGTATCTATGGAGTTGAGAAACCTGAAAGTATAATACGCACTCGTCGAGGATGGCTCGTGGATTTCGGAACCAATAATTCAGGACGGGTGGGTTTCCGCGACAAGGGGATATGTGGAGATACCATCCTCATTAGGCATGCGGAGATGATACTCCCCGGAGATACAGCTATCTATGTCGGAAATCTCAGGAGCGCTGAATGTACGGATACATATGTGTCTGACGGTAATAGGAAAAGATGGTCCTCCAAATTTACATGGCAAGGTTTCAGATATGTAGAGTTGTCGCCTCATGAAGCAGTCGATACCGCATCAATCTGCCGCTATCTGATTTCAGACCGTATGGATGATTCGGACATGGCTATCTCGTTTATAAGTTCCGACCGGATGCTCGATAAGGTTATCGGTAATGCCCGCAGAGGTATAATGAGCAATTACAAGGGAATGCCTCTCGACTGCCCTCAACGCGATGAGCGTATGCCATGGCTCGGTGACCGCACAACCGGCGCTCTCGGTGAGAGTTATGTGGTCAACAATCATGCATTATACAGCAAATGGGTAAACGATTTGCTGGACTGTCAACGGGCCGACGGTGCCATCAGTGATGTTGCTCCGGCATACTGGCGGCTGTATAATCACAATATAACCTGGCCCGCAGCACTGCCTATGGTTTGCGATATGCTTTATACACAGTATGGTGATTTAGCTCCGATGGCTGAGAGTTACCCGGCAATCCATAAATGGTTGAATTTTATAAAAGGCAAATCCATGAGCGATGGTTTGTTGACCTATGACCGTTATGGAGACTGGTGTATGCCTCCGTCCTCTCCCAAGGAAATCCATAGCAATGATTCCACAAGAATAACAGACGGAAGCCTAATCTCGTCATGTTACTATTATTATCTGTGCAATCTCATGCATGATTATGGCAGGATGTTCAGGCAGGACAGCATTGCAGACTATTATCATGAAGAGGCCGTCAATATCAGACAGAATATCAACGTACGCTTCCTGAAGGATAGTACATACTCCAATTCGACAGTCACGGCCAATCTTCTGCCACTGGTCACGGGTATAGTGCCGGATTCACTTACAGAAGCTGTCAAGTCTAAACTGCTCGGCAAAATAAAGGAATATGACTGTCACGTCTCATGTGGGGTGATAGGAATACAATGGCTTATGAGGTACCTGGCTGACACTGGTAATAACGATATGGCATGGCATATGGCCACTACCGACACATATCCCGGATGGGGATATATGGTGAGGAAAGGCGCCACAACCATATGGGAACTGTGGAACGGTGATACTGCCAGTCCCGACATGAACAGCGCAAACCATGTGATGCTTTTGGGCGACCTGCTGCCATGGTGCTATGAGAAACTTGCCGGGATTGCTCCTGACAGAAGAAATCCGGGCTTCAAGCGAATTATCATGAAACCGGATTTCAGTATCACCGGACTTGATGGTGTAGTCGCGTCACATAACTCACCATACGGGGTCATCAGAAGCGAATGGCATAGGAAAGACGGGCATATTGACTGGAGAATATCCATACCTGTCAATTGTAGTGCCACGGTATTTCTTCCAGACGGCGACGTGAAAGAAATCGGTTCTGGATATTGGGAACTTTAAAAATGGCGTATATTTCATGTTCTGACATAACGTCGGTATAATACGGGTCACCAGCCGGGATTTTGGGTGAGGTTGGGGTTGCGGTCCATCTCGACGAGGGGGATGGGCCAGAGCTCGTGGCGGGGCTGATATGTGCGGGTGTACATGAGGTCGCCGAAGATGTCGCGGGCATCCTTGACCGATGACTCGAGCAGTCCCCAGCGGCGCAGGTCCCAGTATCGCTGTCCCTCGCCCGCAAGCTCGAAGGCGCGCTCGCGGCGTATGCGGCGTGCGGTCTCCTCCTGGTCGCCGACAGGGATGTCGGCCATTCCCACGCGCTGACGCACCTTGTTAATCTCGGCCACTGCCAGGTCGGGACGCCCGGTCTCGTTGTGGGCCTCGGCCAGCATCAGCAATACGTCGGCAAGACGTATCAGGGGGAACTCGTAGGGGGTGCGGGTATATTCGCCCCAATATCCGTCGAGATTGCCTGTGGGTATCCACTTGCGCCAGAAATAAGAGTTCCACCCCTCGGAGTTGCGCATGAAGGACATCGCCTCCATAGGTGCGCCCCCGGCTGTCGGGTCGGCGAACACAAACATCTTCTCGCGTGGCGACGAGCCAGCGTCGGTGCCGAGATAGCGCGAGTAGGGGGTGATGACATTGAGGCACAGGCGCGGATCGCGCAGACGGTAGGCATCCATGACGCGTGTGGTGTCACATTCGAGCAGGTCGGTGATGCAGGTACTGCCCTGGTCGATGGCCACACTGAGCAGACGGCGGCGTTCCTGTGAGGTGGCCGTGTCATATCCCGGAAAGATGGTATTCCACTCGAACTCCGAGCCGTCGGGACACTCGTACATATCGACCAGTGTCACCGAGGGTACGATGCGGTTGGAGGCTATGAGGCGCATGGTCGACTTGTTGCCGAAATATGACACTATGTCGAGGGCATATCCCGCCACATTGCCGTCGAGCGACTGGATGGAGAATATCATCTCGTCGCTGTGGCGTCCGTTGTAGAGGCGGAACAGCTCGTCGTAGTCGGGATGCAGGGCATAGCCGTAGTCAGCGTGGCGGTTGTAGACTATCTCGTCGAAGTCGGCCTTGGCCTCTTCCCACATTCCGGCAAACAGGTAGACCTTGCCGCGCAGGGCATAGGCGGCTCCGCGTGTGGCGCGTCCGAGATCGGCGGCCTCCCACCTGACTGGGAGCGAGGCGATGGCCTCAGTGAGGTCGTCTATGATATGTCCGCGCAGCTCGTCGGCGCTGATGCGCGGATTGCTGAGTGTGGCGAACTCCTTGTTTATGTCGCAGGTCTCGTCATAATAGGGCACTCCGCCCCAGCACTGCAGCATCCTGAAATATGCCATCGCCCTGAGGAAGCGGGCCTCGCCTGTGACCCGCGCGATGGTCTCGGGACTGACGGGCATCCCGGGGGCATGGCGGATGACGGTGTTGCAGCGGTGGACGAGCTCATAGAGATACTGCCAGTGGTTCTGTACGCCTCCGCTGTTCGAGGCGAACGAGCTCCCTCTCGACACGTCGGCCCACGGCGATGTTCCGTCGGCGAGGTCGCCGCACATTTCGAATGTGAATTCCATGCCGAAGCACCAGGGCTCCTTCATGGCCGAATAGAGCCCTATGGCGGCCTGACGGGCATGTTCCTCGGTCTTCCAGAATGTGGCGTCTGACATCTGGTTGCCGGGATTGTAGTCGAGCGACTCGCACGATGCCGCCATGAGCGATGCGGCAGCGAGGATTGGCAATAGCAGTCGGTTTATCATCATGGGGAGTGGTCAGAAAGTGATGTTGAGTCCGAGCGAGTACTGGCGTACGGCGGGATAGCCCACACCGGCGTCTATCTCGGGGTCGAGACCCGGGAAACTTGTGATTGTAAAGAGGTTGTCGAAGCTGGCATACAGCTTGAGGTTGCTGACCGAGAACCGTTCGGTGAACTGCCGGGGCACGGTATAGCCCACCTGCAGGTTCTTGCAGCGCAGATATGAGGCATCGTGCACAAAGGCGTCGCTGGCTATGTTGTTCATCCCGTTGGCACTGTTGCGCAGGCGCGGATATTTCGAGTCATACGGATTCTCGGGTGTCCATGCGTTGTCGGTGATGTCCTTGATGAGCGACTGGCCCATGACGGTGACGAAGCGGAAGGCCTGGTTGTTGTAGTAGACCTTGTAGTCGCCCACACCCTGCAGCAGCATGCTGATGTCAAATCCTTTCCATTGGGCCCCGAGCGATATGCCGTATGTGAGGTTGGGGAGCGAGCCGCCCCCTATCTCCACGCGGTCGTCGTTGTCGAGACTGCCGTCCCCGTTGGCGTCGGCATAGAGGAAATCGCCCAGCTCGGGGCGCGGGAAGGTGGAGAAATAACCGGGATTGCGGTCTACGAGCGCCTGTACATAGTCAAGGTCGGCCTGGTCGCGCACGATACGGTCGACGGTGATGACATAGAGCTGGTTGATGGGACGTCCCTCCTGAATCTTGTAGACCCCGTTTATCGAGGCCACATCGCCTCGGAACCGGGTCACGCGGTTGCGCACATAGCCCATGTTGAATCCGAGCCAGTATGTGACGTTGCCGATGCGGTCGCGCCAGTCGAGCGAGAGCTCGAAGCCACGGTTATTGACACGTCCGGCATTCTGGTCGGGCACCGCGGCGGTGCCGTGCTCGAGAGGGGCGGGGAGAGTGATGAGGATTCCCTTGGTAGACTTGTCGTAGAGGTCGAGAGACCCGCTCAGACGGTTGTTGAGCACCGCGAAGTCGATGCCGACGTTGGCCATATATGTCTTCTCCCACGACAGCGACGGGTTGGAGAGTACGGTCTGGGCGAATCCTCCGGCGGTCGTGCCCCCGAGCACATACCCCTGGGTCGAGAAGAGTGACTGATACATGTAGTAGGTTGTCGTGGAGTTGTTGCCGAGCGAGCCGTACGAGGCACGCAGCTTGAGATGGTCGAGCCATGTGCGCGCACGCTCCATGAACCGCTCTTGCGACAGGCGCCATCCTGCCGACACCGAGGGGAAATAACCCCAGCGGTGTCCGGGCGCGAACTTTGACGAGCCGTCGGCCCTCAGGTTGGCCTCGAGCAGATAGCGGTCGTCCCAGCTCAGGTTGACACGCCCGAAATACGAGCGCATGGCCCACTCCGTATAGTTGCCCCCGATGTTTCCGTTGGTGGTGGCGGCGTCTATGGATGTCATCGAGTCGTCGATGAGGTCGTATTTCAGGAAGCTCTCGTTCTCATACCTGTCATATTCCTGGCTTATGCCCGCGAGGGCGTCGAGGCTGAACTCTCCGGCCTTGAGCGAGTAGGTGGCCGTCAGCTCGGACGAGCGGAAGGTGTCCGCATAGTTGCGGCGGCGGATATATGTGCGCACCACCCCCTCGCGTATCAGCACGGGGCCGTCGGCGGTAAACCTGTACAGGTCGCGGTCGGTGAGATGGTGCTCCTCGCGGCGTGTCCAGTAGTTGTAGGTATATGAACCGCGTATCACCAGCCCTCTGAGGGGACGTATGGTCGCGTGCAGCCTCGCCACGGTGCGCCGCGTCCGGGTGGGAAATTCGTCCTTGTAGAACCACTGGCGCCGGTAGGGGTTGAAGTTGCTGACATTCTCCTCCTCGGGATTCTGGATACCTCCGTACAGGCCCGTGGCCGGGTCGTAGAGGGTCATGCCAGGCACGGTGTTGAATGCGCCCGACCCGAAGATGACGTCGCCCCCTGCGGTGGCGTTGTCGGCAGACGGGTTGTTCGAGTCGATATAGCCGAACAGCTCCGTCCCCACCGAGAGCCACGGCCTGATGTCGACGTCGAGGTTGGCGCGGAGCTGGTAGCGGTCGTAGTCGGTGTGGTATATCATGCCGGGATTGTTGATGTATCCGAACGAGACGTTATATCGCGCACGGCGTCCGCCACCTGTCACCGACACATTGTGATTCTGCACCACCGAGGGGTTGCGGTAGATGTGGTCCTGCCAGTCGGTGTTGGGATATATTGTCGGGTTCTTTCCGGCATCGTTGCGCCACTCGTCTATCTTGCCCTGCGAGAAGCGCGGTGCCTGGCCGTTGGCCACGAGGGCTGCGTTCTGTATCTCCATGAAGTCGGCATAGTCCGTGACGAGGTTCAGCCGTTTTGCCACCGTCTCGAACGACACATTGCCGCTGTATGTGAGCCGCGGGGCCGAGCCCACGCCGTGGCGTGTGGTGACGAGTATGACGCCATTGGCCGCGCGCGAGCCGTAGATGGCCGACGATGCGGCATCCTTCAGCACCGATATGTTCTCGATGTCGTGCGGGTTGATGTCGCTCAGTGCTATGCCCGTCATTCCGTCCACCACCACAAGGGGAGCGGCATCGTTGAGGGTGCCCTGTCCGCGCACACGTATCTTCTGCGCCTCGTAGCCCGGGGTGTTGCCTCCGGCATTGGTCACGGTGAGCCCGGGCGCGAGACCCGCAAGGGCGTTGGTGACGTTGGTGACGGGGCGGTCGGCGAGAGCCGAGGGCGACACGGTCGATACGGCGCCCGTCAGGTCGACCTTGCGCTGCGTGGCATATCCCACAACCACCACCTCGTCGAGCTGCGAGTGCGCGGGGGTGAGGGTGATGGTGCAGTCGGAGGTCGAGGGCCCTACGCTGACCGAGGTCCTGTCAAAGCCTATGTAGCTCACCGAGAGGGTGAGCGAGTCGGGCACGGATGCGAACGAGAAGCGGCCGTCGGCCCCGGTGACTGCGGTCTGTGACGGAGTGCCCGAGGCGGTCACTGTTGCGCCTATCACAGCCTCGCCGTCGGGGTCTGAGACTGTCCCGTCGAGGGTGCGTGCCATGGCCGGAGCGGTGGTCGCTGCCAGCAATGTGATGAGTGTTGTCGCGATAGATAGCTTGCACATCTGCGGTTGGTGTTCTGTCTGTACGATGCAAATTTAGCATCCTGTCCGCAGAGTGCAAAGGTGTCGTAAACAGACTCCCCGAATCTGTCAACGAGCGGTGTCCGGGTCAGTCTGTCTGTACGACCAGATAGCCCGTGAGCTGCCAGAAACGCGAGGGGTCAGTGATGTCGAGCCGCCATCCCCCGGCGCTTTCCGTGAGCCGGTATGAGTCTGCCGGATGCCGTGTCAGCACCTTGGGCTTGCTGTCGCCGCAGTCGACCGAGCGGAGTGTGCGGCGGTCGGTGGTGACAAAGAAGTCGGGGTCGAAGTCAGAGTCCATCAGGCGTGTCTTGCGCAGGAATCCGGTCTGGAGTATGCGGTGCTCGCGCAGGCTGTTCTTCGAGGCCACCACATAGTGGCAGCGGTTCATCTCTGACTCTATCTGCATGGCCGACCGCTCTGCCGAGTCCTTGCGGCCCGTGACCTCGCCGAGGGTGACGTTGAGCGAGTCGACGGCATAGTTCAGGTCGGCTATATGCTCGTTGGCCTCGCGCAGCCGCGAGCGCAGGGTCTCTATCTCGCGTGTCTGCGAATCGAGCTGCCGTTTCATCACCTCGATGGCGTCGGCGAGGCTGTTCGAGAATAGCTCGGACTCCCTGAGCTTTGCCTCGAGCGCCTCAAGCTGCTCGCGCCGCTGGCGCAGTGTAGCGCGCACGCGGGCTATGTCGCGTACCAGCGCGGCATGTGTGGCACGGCTCTCGGGCGACGGTGTGCCCGAGATTGACATTATGTTCTCGAGGTGCTTTATCTCGTCCATCCCTTCGGAGATCTCCTTGACGAGCTCCAGCAACTGGTCGCGCTCCGCGAGGGCGGTCGCGAGTTCCTGGCGCGATGCTTCCATCAGGTCGTCGCGCGAGTTGTCGGGAATCCTGTCGGCACACGATATGGCGCCAAGGGAGAGTAGCATGAGAAAGAGGGGCTTCTTCATGTGAGTGAACCGTGATTTCAAGTACAAATATACGAATTTTCTGTAAATCGGACAGCAAATGTCGACAGACATCACGAATCCGTAGACCAACGACATGCCCCCCGGCTTGCGGATATTGCGGATAACCCTTAATTTTGCAGACTGAAACTTATGGAGAACAAGACATCACGCATATTCGACCTGGTTTTCTGCCTCCTGTTCATGCCGCTGCTCATCATACTGGGGCCTGCCCGGTCGTGGGCCACGCAGTGGCCGCTGTTCTTCGGGCTGGCGTGCGTGTTCCTGTACGCATGCTATTTCGTGATAAGGCGTGTCGGGATTCCGCGTCTCGTGATAGCCGGAAACTACCGTCCCATAGCCGTGACCGCCGTGGCGCTGGTGGCGTGCAACGCCGCCATCACGCTCTACCCGTTGCCCGACATAGATTTCGTGACTCCGGCCATGAGCCGCTATCAGACCTCGGTGCGCGATTTCAGCGTCACCATGGGGATGTGGCTGATGTTCGCCTTTGTCATAGGATATGCCCTCACGGTGTCGTTCGTCACCGAGCTTTACGGGCAGCTCCTCCTGCAGAAGAAGATAGAGAACCAGCGCGACAAGGCACGTCTGGCCATGTTCAAGGCGCAGATCAGCCCGCATTTCCTGTTCAACACCCTCAACTCGCTCTACAGTCTGGTGATAGGTACGTCGCAGAAGGCCGAGGATGCCTTCATCAAGTTTACCGAGATACTCAAGTACACATACGTCACCATAGACCGCGAGCATGTGGCGCTGAGCGAGGAGATGGCCTATATACAGAACTATATCGACCTGCAGATGCTCAGGCTCAACGGTCATACCGAGGTACGGTGGAACCCCGACACCGACGACGGCGGCGCGCAGATTCCACCCATGCTGCTGCTGACGTTTGTGGAGAATGCGTTCAAGTATGGCGCCTCGACCAGCAAGGACTGTGTCATCATCATAGACCTGACCTTGCATGAAGGTGTCTTGCGGCTGCATACGCGCAATGCGGTGATGAAGCATGCCGACATGTTCCGCACCGAGGTCCCCGCCGGAATCGAGAACTGCCGCGGCCGCCTCGAGGCCCTGTATCCGGGCGACTATTCGCTCACTACCTCCGAGGAAGGGGGGTATTTCGAGCTTGACCTTAACGTGAAACTACATTGACCTGCGATGGAGAGGAAAATCAGATGTGTGGCCATAGATGACGAGGTGCTGGCCCTCGACGTGATAGAGAAATTCTGCAGCCGCCTGGGCGGGATAGAACTGCGCGTGTTCACCGACCCCGCCGAGGGGCTTGAGGTCATACGTGAGACCCGCCCCGACGTGGTATTCCTCGATATAGAGATGGAGGACATCACCGGCCTGGCCATCGCCCGCATGTTGCCCGAGGGGACCTGCTTCATATTCACCACCGCCTATCTCGACTATGCCCTCGAGGGGTTCAACCTCGATGCCGTCGACTATCTGCACAAGCCGTTTGCCTACAGCCGCTTCCTCACGGCCATGGAGAAGGCCACGCGGCGTCTGGCCATGCCGGTGAACTCGGCGGCTCCGCGCAATCTTGTCGTCAAGCAGGACTATACCAACGTGAGCATCCCCTTTGGCGACATACTCTATATCGAGGCGATGGAGGGGTATTCGAAGATATTCCGCACCCAGGGCGACTGTGTGATCTCGCGCGTCATACTCAAGCAGGTGTGTGCCATGCTTCCCCCGGGTGAGTTCGTGCGTATACACCGGTCGTTTGTGGTGCCGGTGTCGAAGATAAAAAGCTTCACCCGCCAGGAGGTGAGGCTGGCGGGTGGCAAGGCTCTCCCTGTCGGGAGGCAGTATGTGGCCGCGGTCAAGGATCTGTTCAAGGCCTGACACGCGGGGTGCGGCTGAGAAGGGGGAGCAGACGGTCGTGTATGGCCGGAGCGCCGCACACCACCGAGACACCGCGGTCGTGACGGAAGCGGGTGCATATCCCTCCGGCCTCCTCGAGTATCAGTGTCCCGGCATTGACATCCCATTCGTGCAGGTTCAGCTCCCAGTATCCGCCGAAGAATCCGGCTGCCGTATAGCAGAGCTCTGTCGCCGCCGAGCCCAGGCGGCGTATGTCGCGCACCAGGGGGAGTATTGCCGCGAGGTTGTCGAGGTTGTTGTCGGGATTGGTGTCCTTGTCGACGGGAAATCCTGTGGCTATGACCGAGCGCGAGAGTGCCGTCTGGCCTGACACCCGGATGGGTGCGCCGTTGAGCCATGCCCCCTTGCCGCGCTCGGCGCTGAACATCTCGCCGAGTGCCGGGAGGAAGACCACACCAAGCTCGGTGCGCCCCTCTCGCTCCACACCGATGCTGATGGCCCACGCCGGGAGACCCGAGAAGAAGTTTGTGGTGCCGTCGACGGGGTCGATGACCCACCGGCATCCCGAGGTGCCCGCGGTCTCACCCGATTCCTCTGACAGGATGGCGTGTGCCGGATAGTGTGTGCGGATATACCCTGTGATCAGTTCCTCGCTCTCCTTGTCGGCAGTGGTCACGATGTCACTGTCGTTGAGCTTGTTGTGCATCTCCAGACGGTCGTTATGCCTGAAATAGCGCATGGCGGCGGCTCCGGCCTCGCGGGCCAGGGCCTCGACCTCGCCGAGCGTCGGGAAATCATTCCTTGCGGTCATTGTCTGTGTCATTGTCTCTGTTGTCGGTCTTGAGCAGTCCGTGACGTCGCAGCGAGTCATGTATTATCCACTGCAACTGTCCGTTGACGCTGCGGAACTCGCGTGCGGCCCACGCCTCGACCATCTTCATAGTGTCGGGGTCGAGCCTCAGCAGGAATCCTTTTGTACTCTCCTTTACTGCCATATCACTGATAGAGCGAGCCTGTGTTGACTACGGGCTGCGCGGGTTCGTCGGCACAGAGCACCACGAGCAGGTTGCTCACCATGGTAGCCTTGCGTTCCTCGTCAAGCTCGACGACACCCTCTGACTTGAGCTGGTCGAGAGCCATCTTCACCATCGAGACTGCACCCTCGACAATCTTCTCGCGGGCGGCGATGATGGCCGAAGCCTGCTGGCGGCGCAGCATCACGGCGGCAATCTCGGGGGCGTAGGCCAGATAGTTGAGACGGGCCTCGACGACCTCGATTCCGGCCATGGCAAGACGCTCGTTCAGCTTCTCCTCGAGCAGGTCGACAATGGTGCTTCCGGCGCCTCGCAGGGTCACCTCGTCATGGTTGTCGGTGTCGTTGTCGTATGCGAAATGGCCCGTCACCTCGCGCAGGGCCGCGTCGCTCTGTATGCTCACGAACCTGTCGATGGCCGTGTCGACATCAAACACACAGCGATATGTATTCTTGACCTTCCACACCAGCACCATGCCTATCATCACCGGATTGCCCACCTTGTCGTTGACCTTGATGGGCTCGATGTCCATGTTGCGGATGCGCAGCGAGATCTTGCGCTTGGTCATCAGCGGATTCACCCAATAGAAACCCGACTTGCGGAAGGTGCCGCGATAGTTGCCGAAGAAAATCATCACCATCGCCTCGTTGGGCTGCTGCGTGAAGAACCCCAGGCAGCAGAATACAAAGATGGCGGCGGACACGCCGATGATGACGCCTGTCAGGGACGGCATTTGGGAAATTACCCCCAGCGCGAGAAGCGGAAGGAGGATGATGAGGACAAGAAGCATGGCGAAACCGTTCACCGCCACACCCCTGTAATCAAACTCATGGTCAATGGACTGGGTCATAGGACTAAGATTTTAAAAGGATTTATAAAATGATATTATTTTGATATTGCAAAGATATATCAATTCCCCCGCATTTGCAAATTTTCTTGCGGGTAATAAAAAAAGAGAATGTGGCATAACCCCGACAGTGTAGCTCTTCGGCAAGATCGGAGCGATATCATTATACTTATCTTCTATAGTCATTTCTTTGGCGACAGCGTAAATGCTTTCGGCCCGGTCTGCCGTTCAAACCCCTCGAATTCGGTGGGTTAAAATTCGGATTGTAAAGCTGTTCCCAAATGCCTAAATCCTCTATTGTGTTGCGGTTGTGATTCGAATTTCTTGTTACTCGGGAGTTGATTCATAATCCTGATTTCAAAGTGGTCGAATTTGACCACTTTAGAATGAGTGACGGTTTACCGAAAATATCTCCTATTGAAAATCTTCCAGTTCATGCTCTCGCAGATATGTCGGCATGCGAAGGGTGATTTCTTATGTGGTGGCATCATGCTTGCTGGAGCTTATATCGTGTACGGGTTCGAATATGACAATATCACAATCCACTCCGGCAAGTCGGTTTTCAATCATTTCCTTGACTTTATCCCATTCTAATCCGCCTAATCCGGCTCCAAGAGGCGGAATAGCGATGCTCTTTATGTCATAATCTTTGATGATTTGTGCGAGGTTGTCAAGACCGCGCTCGATATAGCAGTATTCAGATGGATTACGCCAGTGTATTTTGGTCGGGAAATTTATAACCCATACGGGAGTGCCGCTATTCTCCTCACGGACTACCAGAGAATTGCCGATGCCGATAGTCCGGTTTTTGCACGCTTCACGATATAGGCGGAAATTATTATTGAATCGCTCCTTGAACTGCAAAGCCAGGCCTTTTCCCATCACACCGACAAGATTTACGGGATTTATTATAGCCTCCGTTCCGGCTTCGAATATATTTCCATGGGTAAAGTTAATCATAATCGGATGATTGTTTGTGAATTTGAGATGTTGTCTGTGCAAAGTTAGTAAAATATGATGATTTTTTTTGCGGGAGGATGCAGTATTTGGGGTGTTTGGCTATCTTTGTAGTGTGAACCATGACTTGCAGATAGATAATGATGTGCTGGTTGAGGAGTGCCTGAAAGGTGACAAGGATGCACTCAATCTCTTCTATGTCCGTTTCGCGCCGAGGATGCTCGGTGTGATACGCCGCTATGTGCCGGGTGGCAAGGATGCCGAGGATATTCTGCACGACGGGTTCATCGTGGCCTTCACGCGTCTGGGGTCGTTGCGCGACCGCAACCGGGTCGACTACTGGCTTGCCTCGATAATGAAGAATCTGTCGCTGCAGTTCCTGCAGTCGCAGGATGTGGCGGGTCTGCTGCACGACATCCCCGAGATGGAGGACACCCCCGAGATAAATGAGATAATAGACCTTGAGGTGCTTGAGTCTCTGGTGAGGAAACTCCCCACAGGCTATCAGAAGGTTTTCAGGCTGGCGGTGCTCGAGAACAGGTCGCACAAGGAGATTGCCCGCTTGTTGGGGATAGCTCCGAATACCTCTTCGTCACAGCTATTCCATGCCAAGCTGATGATGCGCAAGCTCGTCACCGAATATTGGCGTCAGGCGGGTGTGCTATCGCTGCTTCTTGTGGGGCTGACGGGAATATTCGTGTTGAGGGGATTGCGCGAGGATCCCCCTGTGGTGGCGGATGTGTGTCGCCCCGTGGAGCTTTCCCAGGAAGCTCCGCGCCGTGTGGGTGAGGACAAGGACGAGGACAAGGACAAAGCTGAGGAGACGGCGGATGATGTCCCCGCACCGCCCCCTGCCACCCCGGTATATGCCGTGGCCGAATCACACCGCACCATTGTCGCAGACTCGCTCCCCGAGCCTGCCTCCGACATTGTGCCTGAGATGGAGCTTGCCGTAGTCCCCGTGCCGGAGGGAATTGCGGCAGACTCAATCCCGGTGGCCGACGATGTACCGCTATACGCGTATGCCGATGAGGTGAGGTTGCCCGTCAGTGACGACGGCTGGTCGCTCGGCATAGGTGTAGACGCGGGGCTTTCCCGAGGGAGGATTAGTGGAAATACCTCCGATCTCCCGGTGTATGTGGGGCCGGGCGACACCAACGCCCCTGTTGAGGATGACCCGTTGCTCAAGGACGGGGTGTACAGGTATGGCGATGTCGCCCATCATAATCACCTGCCCATATCGGTGGCCCTGTCCGTCAACAGGATTCTCGGGAGCCGTTTCGGGGTCGAGACGGGGCTGACATATACTTATCTCCATTCCACGTTCGAGACAGAGAAATCGACCGCCGAGTGCCACTGGCATTACATAGGGGTGCCGCTCAAGATGAACATCAACCTGCTCGCTACGGACAGGATAAGGCTGTACACCTATGTCGGAGGACGGGTGGATATTCCTCTCTATTCCAATTCCGTAGTGACGAGCGAGTCGGCACTCCCTGACCTGAGGCCGGGCCGATTTGATGCAGCCACGGTGTGGTCTGTCGGCGCGGGATGCGGTTTCTCAGTGAGGCTTACCCCGCAGACCGAGATATTCCTCGAGCCTACCCTGCAATATCATTTCGGAAAGGGACAAGAGGTGCCCAACTCATGGACCGACAACCCCTGGACGGTGTCGCTGCCCGTCGGCTTCCGGCTAAACTGGTAAATTTTTTCAGCGGTGCCATGCAGTATTCCGGGTATTGTTCCATCTTAGAGAAAAAGAACTGATTAAGAATCATATCATGTCAAGACTCAACTTAACATTATCCTCATTCATCACGCGCCTGTGTGCTGTCATGGTGTCGCTCCTCGGTTTCGGATGCTCCTCCTCGTCAGACGAGCCTGACATCCTCGTGATGTATGGCACGCCGATGGCTACATTCGAGATAAAAGGCAAGGTCACCGACACTGACGGAGCCCCGGTGTCACGTGCCGTCATGCGTGTGTCACATCCCGACGTGGATTCCGACAGGATGCCTTATGTGTCGGCATCCCCTGACGTGGATGGCCGGTATCTTCTTGAGGGTGACATCCCCTATATGGAGCGGATAAAGGTAGTCTGTCTGCCCGGCGATGAGGGGCTTGGGGCTGATTCGGTCATCATCACTCCGCAATATGTCAGGGGGCATGCCGTGCTTGAGGCCGATTTCAAGCTGGAGAAGAAAAAGGACGGAGAATGAAATCTGTTTCACTGAGACAGAGACTGGCCTTCGAACTGAACCGGAGGCTCAGGCATGAGCGCCGGAGGAAACATATCCTCCGGCAGCTTTTCTGGGAGTGTACCAGGCGTTGCAACCTGTCGTGCCGGCATTGCGGCAGCGACTGCAAGAGCTCGTCATCGCTCCCCGATATGCCGGCGGCTGATTTCCTGAGGGTCGTCGACTCGCTGATGCCTCATGTGGACCCCCACAAGGTCAACATCGTCATAACCGGTGGCGAGCCGCTTGTGCGCGACGACCTCGAATATGTGGGGCGGCAGCTCTACAACCGCGGATTTCCGTGGGGCATAGTGACCAACGGCCTGATGCTGACTCCCCGGCGGCTCGAGACCCTGCGCAGGGCCGGGATACACAATATCACCGTAAGCCTTGACGGGCTGGAGGAAAATCATAACTGGATGCGCGGCCACCCGATGTCGTTCTGCCGCGCATACGAGGCGATAAGGCATATCTCCGCGGCCACAGACCTCAACTCGGATGTGGTGACGTGCGTCAACCGCCGCTCGCTCGGGCAACTGTCACAGCAGAAAGAGTTGCTGATTGATGCCGGGGTGAGGCGATGGCGGCTCTTCACAATCTTCCCTACGGGCCGTGCGGCCGCATATCCCGAGTTCGAGCTGACGGATGCCGAGACAGATTCGCTGATGCGGTTCATTGCCGACACGCGCCGCGAGGGGCGGATACATGCCTCGTTCTGCTGCGAGGGTTTCATGGCGGGATACGAGGGTGAGATACGCGACTACCTGTACGAGTGCCAGGCGGGGGTGAGCATAGCGTCGGTGCTGCTCGACGGCGCCATCGGCTCATGTCCCAGCATCCGCGCCGACTACACGCAGGGCAACATATATGACGATGATTTCTGGGATGTATGGCAGCACCGTTTCGGCCCTTACCGCGACCGCGGATGGATGAGGACCGGGCCTTGTGCCGACTGCAGTTTCTGGCGTTATTGCGAGGGGAACGGCTTCCATCTGCGCGACTCCTCAGGGCGCCTCATGCACTGCCATCTGATCAAGGACACAGATTTGCAAACCTGACGGGGTTTTAGTAATTTTGTCGCGGAATACGAACGGTATGCCATGCCCGACAGTCTTATATGATACCTGAATCTCTCAATTTAAGGATTGACACCACACGTTTTGTAATGATACTCGGGGTCGTCCTCGTTCATTGCAATCTGTTACCATATATTGACAATAGTGCGGCATCTCCTATGACAGCCTGTGTGATAGAGCTTTTCAGTTCTAAACTCCCGGAGATGTGTGTCCCGTTCTTCTTTTTCATATCAGCATACCTTCTGCAGACAAAACATCCTGTGCTGTTACGGGCAGGATATGTCGGACTGATAAGAAAACGGGCCAGAACGATTTTACTAGCCTATCTGCTGTGGAATACCATAACAGTATTGTTGCGGACTGCGGTCAATCTCTCACCATTGGGCCGTTATGCTTCAGGCGGTCATGATTTTGAGTCAGTTGCCGGGTGGCTGCTGGATGTATATTGGGTGCCCGAGCTGATTCCGTTGTGGTTTTTGAGAAACCTCATGGGATTCATACTGATTGCCCCTCTTTTGCAACAGATTCTCAGGAGGAGTCCTGCCTTTCTTCTGCTTATGACCTACCTTGTCGAAATCTATACGTCGATAGGAGGTATATTATACTATGCATCGGGTATGGTGGCCGCATACTTATGTACTCCCCGACGGTTTGAATATCGGATAGGACGAATGTGGGCATTAGCCCCGGTATACTGTCTTTTTTCTGTCTGGATGGTTCTTTTTCCGTGGGATGCGTCATTGGAGCCTGTCTATCCCCTGATCAAGATCATGGGTTTCCTCGGTTTTATGTCGGTATGCTCGCGTCCGTTTCCTCTGAGCGTGAGATTAGGTTCGCCGGGAGCCATATTCTTTGTCTACGCCGTCCATGGAGTCATCTCACCCTATGTCCTCAAAGGGCTTGTGATGCTATGTCCCTGGGACGGAGAGGCATGGCTGGTTGTCTATATGCTGTCATTTGTGATTGTGACAGGACTATCTTATGTCTCCTATATATGCTGCTGCAGATGGACGCCATGTCTGTCAGCTCTCCTGACTGGCAATCGCTCTGCTGTGAGGCGAATACCTGACACCGATATGCCGGGAAGGTAGAGTTTAGTAATTTTGTGTAGGTGTAATTAAATCGGATATTATGATTTCGGATAATCATGTGAAGGCTTCGGTCGCCTGTCTGGAAGTGCGGACGCCCAAGGGGATTGTGACGCTCTTTGCCGTCACGAATGCCTCGGGGGCCCTTGTCGAGCTCTCGACGTTAGGTGCGGGCATAACGCGAATCGCGGTGCCCGACCGCGAGGGCAAGATGACAGATGTGGTGCTCGGCTATGAGGACGAGGCGGATTTCCTCTACGACTCTCCTTGCGCGGGCAAGACTCCGGGACGTTTTGCCAACCGTATGGCGGGGGGCACCTTCGAGCTTGACGGCAAGAGGTATCATCTGACCCTCAACGATGGCGAGAACTCGCTGCACGGAGGGCCGGAGGGTTTTCACAACCGTATCTGGGACTATGAGATAATCGACCGCGGGGTGAGGTTCGCATATCTGTCGCCCGATGGCGAGGAGGGATATCCGGGCAATCTGCGGGTCTCGGTGACCTATGTATGGAATGACGACAACACCCTCGACATCCGTTATGAGGCCGAGACGGATGCCCCGACGGTGGTTAACCTGACCAACCACGCATATTTCAATCTCGCGGGACGCTGCCGCGGCAATATCCTTGGCCATCAGCTGCAGATTGACAGCCGGACACGCGTGCAGAGCGACAGCCATGACATCCCCACGGGGCAGATCCTCCCAGTCGAGGGGACTCCTCTCGATTTCCGCTCTCCGCGTGAGATAGGGAGCCGGATAGACGAGGACTTCGAGAACCTGCGTTCGGGGAAGGGGTATAACCACTATTATCTCGTCGATGGCTCGGGATTGCGCCATGCCGTCACACTCCGCTCACCCCTCTCGGGTGTATGCCTCGACATCCACACAACAATGCCGGGCCTGATGCTATATACAGGCAACTGGCTCGCACAGGCTCCTGCGGGGCCCGGCGGATATGCCTACCGCGACTATGACGGTGTGGCGCTTGAGTGTCAGTTTCCACCCGATGCCCCCAACCATAGCGGGTTCCCGCAGACGGTGCTCCGTCCCGGCGAGCGGTACAGGCATACAATCAGCTACCGCTTTTCGGTAAAATGACAGGTCGGACGTGTCAGACAAGTCCGACCTGTCCGGCCATTCAGGCCATTACCTTCTCCAGGGTCCTGAATGCCTGCAGGCCCTGATGGTTGATGTCAAGAGCCTCCGCTTCGGCAAGATAGCGGTCGCTGTGGGCCTTGTCGCCGAGTCCGGCATATCCGAGGGCGAGCATATAGAGGCAGTGGATGCGGTTCATCATGTCGAGGCTGCCGTCCCACACCTGCAGGTCGGGGAGGCTGACGGCGAAATAGTCCATCTTCACCTTGTCGTGCAGATGCTGCTTGCCATAGTCGGCGAGGCGGTTGAAATATGAGCGTGCCCTGTTCTCGTCGCCGAGTGCCCTGAAGGCAAGTCCGGCATAGAAGATCTTGTCGGGCTTGGCGTCGTTATAGTACATCGCCGCAGCCGGTTCGGTCGGCCCGAGGGTGGCCTGGGCGAAGCACTCGCGGGCTTTCTCATCATCACCCTTGGCTCTGTGGCAGACACCGAGCAGATAGTAGAAATCGTTCTCCTGTGCGCCATACAGCTTCCCTTCGCCAAGGTGATGGGGATATTCGAGACATTGCTCCAGCAGTACTATGGCATCGTCGTGACGCCCGTCGGCGATGGCCTGTTTGGCCAGCTCGACGCGCGAGGTCTGATACTGCATCGGTACCTTACCCTCGCCACCTTCCCATGGGTGGAACCTGTGGGCATCGAGCTTTGCTATGGCCTCCTCATACCGGCCTGTCTGGTTGAGCAGGGTTATCTCCTCGAGCACGAGGTCGTCGCGCTGCGCGACGAGAGCGGGATATTTGCCGAGAAGGGCGAGGCGTGTGGCATGGGGATGCTGCAGCTTCTTGTATAGCTGGTCGAGCTCCATGAGTATGCGGGCGTCTGTCGGGTCGAGTGCGAAAGCCTTCTCCATACACTCGAGAGCCCGTGCCGCGTCGTCGCGCTTGTTGAAATAGAGCAGCGCGAGGTTGCGCCATGTGGTGGGGAAGGCCGGATTGAGCCTGGCGGCGAGCTCCCAGTACTCTTGCGCGAGGTCATACTGACGCTTGTCATAGAAGAGGTTGCCCAGATAGTAGCAGGCGTTTGCGTCGCCTGGATTCATCTCTATGGCGGCACGTAGCGCAAGGATGGCCTCAAGCCTGTTTGGGAACACCATGTCGGGATTGGCGGCAGCCCCGGCGGCAAACTGCGCCTCGGCTCCGTCGGAGTCCCCTTTCTGCGCCAGCGCCCATCCGAGATAGTAGTGGGTCATCGGAGTTACCGCACCCCCGGTGATGGCTACATTCCATAGTGCGCGGGCCTCTTCCCACAGTCCGGCGGCGCAGTAGTCGAGGGCTATCTCGTCGTAGTTATGAGCGCAGCCGCGCATCAGCGAGCGCAGGTTGTCGAGGATGGCCTCGTCCGAGGTGATGAGATACTTGACGAACAGGCATCCGTAGTTGAACCTGTCAAATCCGAGCGACTCGTCGCAGAGCGCCACGGCCTCGGCGTCGCGCCCCATGCGGCGCAGTATAGCGGCCTTGAGGGCTCGGGCCTTGGCGCTGTGCCAGTTGCGCAGCAGCGAGCGGTCGGCCTCATAGAGGGCGTCGTCCATGCGGCGCTGCATACAGCTTATCTGAGCGCAGGCAAAATAGCCCGCATCCTGCCATGCGCCGTTCCATGTCGCCTTGTAGAATCGGCTGTATGCCTCGTCCATGCGCCCCTGATATTTCAGTGCCAGGCCGAGGTTGTATATCGGCTCCCCGTCATAAGGGTTGGGGTTGCGTTTCTGGAGTATGCCGACAGCCTTCGTCAGATATTTCTCGGCCAGGTCGAAGCGCCCTTTGCGGATATACCACAAGCCCATGGCGTTGTTGCATCGCACGTCGTCGGGGTCGCGGCGCAGACCCTCCTCATAGTAGTCTACGGGCGAGTATGTGGCGTGGCGGTACTGCTCGAGATGGAGCCCTGTCAGGAAGAGCTGCTCTACGGTCTTTATCTCGCCGGGGAGCAATGCGGCCTCGGCTGCCGGGGGGATGGGACGTATCTCGTCCGGTTCGGCGTGCCATGTCATCACCGTGCGCCCCTCCTTGATGAAATCGAGGGTGAGGGTGTCGAACGGAGCGCCGTCGGTGGCCACTGTCTCCTCGAAAATCTGCTCGGGGCTCACGGTGACCTCGCGGTTCATGTATCCGCGCCCGTCGTCGCCCCTTAGGCGCAGTATCACCGTCTGGCGCGAGGTGGCGAAAACCTTGATGTGCACGTTACCTCCGTCGGCCGGCTCGATGTTCATCAGCAGGTCTTTGGTGGCGTTCTTCACCACCCCTAACTCGCGGTAGGGGAGGAAATACTGTGTGAACTCCTTCTCCTCGTACGGCATCAGCCATGTGAAGTCCGGCTGGTTCTCGGTATATACACCCGCCATCAGCTCGATATAGGGGCCGTCGTCGTCGGTGAGGCAGCGGTCCCAGGCACGCCCGAAATCGCCGTTGCCCCATGTCCACTGCTTCTTGCCGGGCGAGACGTGATGGCTCGCCACATGCAGCATCCCGGCCTCTGTATCGCACTCATAGCCCCCCTCGAAGTCATAGCCCGAGTTGACACCCATATATGAGGTGGGTACGAAGATGTTCTTGTAGTTGGCTATGTCCACTCCGGCCGAGTAGTCCATCTTGTAGTATGTGCCTGTGGCTATGGGGAACGAGCTCACGGCCCTCTTGCCGTGGTCGAACACCGCATTGATGTCGGGCGGGAACACCGAGCGGTAGTGGTCGTTGACGGCCACCGCCGGGTTAGCCCACCACAGGAAGGTCTGCGGCATGTCCGTGCGGTTGTAGAGCACTCCCTTTATCTCGAGGTATGCGTGGCCGGGACGCAGGGTGAATCCGGCCATCCCCTTTTGGTGGAACATACGTTCCATCTCGCTGACCCAGACGGTCACTGCGCCGTCGGGATGCTCCTCGATAGTGCAGTCGACAGGCATATATGTCGACGGACGGTGGTGCTGGGGCCAGTTGAACTCGATGCCTCCCGAAATCCAGGGTCCCGCCAGCCCGACAAGCGCGGGCTTGATGACGTGGTTGTAATACACGAAATGGCGCTGCTTTATCTTGTCGTATGCCATCTGCACACGTCCCCCGAGCTCGGGGAGTATCATCACCTTGATGTATTCGTTCTCGATGAACACGGCGTCCCACTCGCGGTCGGTTTTCTCGTCTGAGATGGACTCTATGACGGGGTAGGGGTAGACCACGCCGCTCGAGCCCTGATATACGCGTTTCTCGAGGAATATGGGGTTCTTCTCGGGCTTGCCCACCTCATAGGTAGGTATCACCACTTTTTCTTTCCATGCCTTTACCATAGGTATGTCGTGTTGACTAGTTTTATCGTTGTTAGAAATCGGTTGACATTATCTGCTCCCCGCCATCGGCGGTGAGTTCCTTCTCGATCTCCTCGAGGCTCTTCCCCTTGGTCTCGGGGAGCCGGACGATGAAGAAGAGTGAGCCCACGGCGCAGATGGCGGCATATATCCAGAAGGTGCCGTAGCTGCCGAGCGCGCTGTTGAGCAGAGGGAACGAGTAGGTGAGGGTGAAAGACCCTGTCCATAGGGCGAAGGTGCATGCCGCAACCCCGACGGCGCGTATGCGGTTGGGGAAAATCTCGGCTATGAGCACCCAGGCCACGGGGCCGAGTGTCATGGCATAGCACGCGATGGCGAGCACCACGAGTATCACCATGAAGAATCCTGTCACCTCCATGTAATAGCATGTGCCCAGCACGGCATAGATTATGGCCAGGCCCCCGGCGCCGCCGAGCATCAGTTTCTTGCGCCCGAGGCGGTCGACGGTATATATGGCCACAAATGTGAAGATGACGTTGGTTATGCCGGTAAGCACGATGTTGAACAGCATTTCGCCGAGGTCATAGCCCGCGTCCGAGAAAATCTCCTGGGCATAGTTGAAGATGACGTTGGTGCCGCTCCACTGCTGGAAGACAGCCGTCACGACGCCGAGGATGAGCACCCCCCTGAACCGTCGGCTGAAGAGCATCCGCAGTCCGCCGCGCTCTCCGGCCTCGGCCTGTCCGGCCATGACGGCATCAATCTCCTTGCGGGCATAGGTAGCACCCCCGATATTGGTGAGTATGCGCTCGGCCTGAGGTCTGAGCCCCTTCATGGTGAGCCAGCGCGGACTCTCGGGGATGAAGCACGCCAGCAGCAGGAACAGCCCAGCGGGGAAGGCCGCACTCCAGAACATCCACCTCCACCCCGACTGCACATTCCACGAGTCTGCGGGGGGTATCATGGTGCCCGCAGGCATCGGCTCGGCTATGAGATAGTTGACAATCTGTGCCCCGAGTATGCCGAGCACGATGGTGAGCTGGTTGAGCGAGACGAGGCGTCCGCGTATATGCGACGGTGCCACCTCGGCTATATACATCGGCGACAGCCCCGACGCGATGCCGATGGCTATTCCCCCGATGAAACGTATCGCAAGGAATGCCTCGAAGAGGTCGAACGCGCCCGTCCCGTAGGCCGAGGTGAGGAATATGAAGGCCGAGATGATGAGCAGTGGCTTGCGTCCCAGACGGTCGGCGAGAAATCCCGACAGCATGGCGCCGACAAGACATCCCGCAAGGGCTATGCTCATGGCCAGACCCTGCTGTCCCGGAGAATCGGCGATGCCGAAATAGACCTCGTAAAACGGTTTCGCCCCGCCTATCACCACCCAGTCGTAGCCGAACAGCAGTCCGCCCAGCGCCGACACGGTGCAGATGAAATAGACAAAACCACGGTTGAATTTTTCCATTGATGATATGATTTTTGGTAAGTATTTTTCCTGTTGCAAAATTACACCCCCTGCCCGGCCCGGAAAATGACAAAATCATGATTATACATGGACAATCTTACTTTTTTATCTCGGGATATTCACTAACTTTGCAGGCATGAGAATCAAGTCGGGCTTCAGCGGCGAGCGTTCGCTGGTTCTGCCCAAAGTCATCACCGAAATCATGGAACGGGACCCCCTGACGAGTCTCCTCCATATCACCGACATCGGCTATTATCCCCGCGCCTCGCACCACTACCGTCACCGCGACCCCCCGATAGGGCAATATGTGTTCATCTACTGCATCGACGGCCACGGATGGTATGAGCTGAGCGGGGTAAGATATGATGTCGGCCTGGGCCAGTATTTCATACTCCCGGCAGGGATTCCACACACCTATGCCAGCTCGGACGAAGATCCATGGACCATCTACTGGGCACATTTCAGCGGTACGCATGCGCGTCATTTCGCCATTGCCAGTGCCCCGCAGACCATCGCTCCGGCTGTCGATTCAAGGATTGCCGACCGCATCAACCTCTTCGAGGAGATATTCAATACCCTCAACGACTCCTTCGCCCTCGAGAACATCCGCTATGCCGTCGCTACGTTCCATCATTTCCTCGAATCGCTGAGATGCCTGCGGCCATACCGCAAGGTCGGTGAGCAGGGGCATGATCCCGACGTGATAGACTCGACACTCCATTATATGCGCGAGAATATCGAGCGTCGCCTCACGCTCGATGACATCGCCTGTTATGCCGGATTCTCCCCCTCATATCTTTCGGCGCTGTTCAGGAAGCGCACCGGATACGGCCCCCTCACATATTTCAACCTCATGAAGATACGCAAGGCGTGCGAGCTGCTCGACACCACCGCCATGAAATTGAACCAGATTAGTTTCAAGCTCGGATTTGAAGACCAGTTCTATTTCTCGCGCCTTTTCACCCGCATCATGGGCCTCTCCCCCAAAAACTACCGCAACCAGCAGAAAGCCTGATTCCCCTTCCGGCTCTCTTTCTTAAAGCTGTGAAAGGATATTGGGCGTTGTGCCTCACGACATCCTGACGTAGCTGTTGCGAGATTTTACCGTCCGCAGCAGTCTGTTCCAAAATGGAACGTACTGGCCTTTTTATGTATTTCGATTATGAGCGCGACGCTCTCGTTGATGGCCGGTTCAGCTACACATTCCCTGAGGAGATCACACTTGAGAAGGGAGAATATTATGTCGAGCTGGAGTTTCTCGAGAATTTCAGCAACGCACTTTTCCTGATGAAGACACGCCCCATGACCGGGAGGACCCGCTACCGCTATGCCAGCCAGTCGGACTGGGAGACCATGCCGTTCGGGCCCCGATATATGTCGGGTACGACACATTGAAATAGTACAGATTCAATCCATATACAGAGAGTGCCCCCCCGACAAGGGCGGCACTCTCTGTATATGGATTGTTGACGGAATATCAGTGTCTGAGGACGCGATAGGTCGAGCCTGTGCCCTCGGCGCGGATGATGTACACGCCGGGCATCATGTCTGCAAGGCTTATTGTGGCCGATGAGGCATCCGCGGGGGTGTGCGCCAGGCGATAACCCTGGATATTGAATACCGAGAGTCCTGTGAGGCCCGAGGCGGAGGCTGTCACGGCATCGCCCTCGAGGGTCCATGCGGTGGTGTCGGCTCCCTTTATGACCCCGATACCTGAGGCGACATTGATATATTCGCCGTAGACGGTACGCTCCATGAAATAGTATTCCTGAGACTCGTAGTCATAGTCCTCGCTGACGAGTTCTGTGGGGTTGCCGGCCTCGTCGTAGGTGTAGGTGTATCTGGTCGAGGCGATAAGCTCCGTCACACCCTCGAGTGTCTCCGTCTCGTCGAATTGAACCATATTTCCGTGCTCGTCCATGATGGCTTCCTGCACGTTGATGTAGGTGGGCTCGTTGAGGATATTGCCCTCCTCGTCGAAATACTCGGTGGTGGTGAGGCGCATCGAACCGTTGGCGTCGAGTGTCTCCATGCTTGTGGTGCGCCCGATCTGGTTGATGTCGTTGGTGGTCTCCCTGATGATGAATCCACCCTCGGTGTATTCTACAAGATAGTGGCCGTCAGGCTGGTCCTGGTAATACACCACAGCCGATTTCAGACGGTTGTTACCCTCGGTCAGTTCGAGCAGGTCGCCGAATACGGTCATCTGTCCGTTGGTATTCTCCCATACGATATCCTTGTACGAGAGTTCGTCATAAAGCTCCCAGTCCTCGCCGTAATTCACATAATAGCGGTATTCGTTGGCTTTGCCGTCGCTGCCGTAGCCCCATGCCGACCTGTAGGCGGGTCTCAGCTCATCGCCCAGCGGGAGCGACTTGACCACCTCGACGATGTTGCCGTCGTCATTGCGGGTGATGGAGTTGGTCTCGCAACGGTAGTTCCTGACCCAGTCGCCGTCGGTCCAGTCGCTGGAGATGCGCTCTGTGAAGAAGCCGTGGACCTTGGTGTCATAGACATACTCCGTCTTGCCGGAGTTTGTCCATGTCTCGCCGTCCTCGCTTTCGGTCTGGAGCACTGTCAGCGGATAGTTGAATTCGTCGTATGTCGTGACGGTCTTGGATAGGGCTCCATCCTCGTCGACAAGTTCCTCGGTGCAGTTGCCCCTCATGTCATACTTGAACGAGACTTTGCCCAGCTCCATCCAGCTTTCGCCGTCGTGCATGTAGTCTGTCTGGCTTACAGGACGCCAGATGGGTGCGTCTGCCATGCTGAGGCTGATTTTTTTCATGTTCCCCTGCCCGCGGGCCGACTTGAAGCGCAGTCCGTCGGCACTCGCCGAAAGACATACCGCACAACATAATGTGAATGTGTAGAATTTTTTCATGCAATCTGAATTAAATGTTACCTGTCTCCCTTCCCGGTACGGAATCCCGGAAGCAAAAGACCCCGCAAAGGTACACAAAAACTCGGAAATATGGAATTAAACCGACAGAATAAAGCTAATATCGTCGGAATAATTACATATTTTTTATATCAGTTTGTCCGAATCGGATATACGGTTGATTTATACATTTAAATCCCCATATCGTGGCCTGTTGACAGCGATATGGGGATTTAAAATTTCTAACAGAAGGGATGGACTTATCCGAGCTCTCCGCGCATGAAGTCCATGAAGGCCGAGAGGGCGGCTTTGCCTCCTTCGCCCATGGCAATCACAACCTGCTTGTAGGGGACATCCGTGACATCGCCGGCTGCATAGACACCCTTGACGGCTGTGCGGCAACAGCGGTCGACCTCAATCTCGCCACCTCGGTTGATTGCAAGCTGGTCCTTGAAGAGTGCGCTGTTTGGCTTCTGGCCGACCTGTACGAAAACACCCGATACGGGATAGACAGACTCCTCGCCGGACGCAAGGTCCTTGACCTTGATGCCGGAAACGCTCGTGCCGTCGCCCACGATTTCTTCTACCTGCGATGACAGATGTATATCGACATTGGTGAGGGTGGCCACTTTCTTCTGAAGCACCAGGTCGGCTTTCAGAGAATCGGTGAACTCGAAGAGGTCGACATGGGGGCAGAGGCTGGCAAGGTCGATGGCCGCCTCTATGCCCGAGTTGCCTCCGCCGACCACTGCCACACGTGTCCCGGCGTAGTACGGGCCGTCACAATGGGTGCAGAAAGACACGCCGTGACCTACGTGCTCGGACTCTCCCGGCACTGACAGCTGTCTCCATCCGGCACCAGTGGCTATGATGAGCGCACGGCTCCTGAATGTCTCGCCCGTGCAGCGCAGCTCTTTCTCGGGACCTTCAATGGCGGCACTGTTGACGATACGGTTCTCGAATATCTCGATAGGATAGTCAGCCATGTGCGCCTTGAGGTTTGCGGCAAGCTGGGGACCGGTGGTCGAGTTCACCGAGATGAGGTTGCCTATATCCATGGTCTCGAGTACCTGTCCTCCGATAGCTCCGGCCACAACGGCAGTCGTGAATCCCTTGCGGGCACAATAGATTGCTGCCGCGCATCCGGCGGGGCCTCCGCCGAGCACGGTGACATCATATTCGCGTACGGTGGGGGCCACGTCATCGGAGCATTGCGAGGTGCCGCATGCCTTCTCGAGTTTTGCCAGCAGCTCGCCCAGTGTGATACGTCCCACACTTACGGGAGTGTCACCGGCATAGACCGCGGGTACCGACTTGATGTCGAGCTCGCTGACCACACCGGGTACCACAGCACCGTCGGTGACGGTATGCTCTACCTGTGGATTGAGCAGGGCGATGACATTGAGTGCCTGTGCCACGTCAGGGCAGTTGGTGCAGGTGAGCGAGACGAAGGTGCGGAGCTTCAGTGGGCCTCTGAGGGCCTTTATACGTGCTGTCAGGGCAGCGTCCGGGAGATTCTTGCCCAGGCCGTCGGCGTTGAGCACCGCCAGCAGGAGGGTCGAGAACTCATGTCCGTTGGGAATTCCACAGAATCTCACTCCTGTCGGTGTCCCCTCTTTCACTATCCCGAACTCAGGTGCCTCGGTGTCGGCTTCCTCGGTCTCGACAGAGAGTCTGGGCGATGTTGACGCCACATCCTGAAGAAACTCCAGCATCTCGGCTCCGCGGATGTCGTCAGGGCGCGATGACATCCTGAGGGCGATGTCAGAATTGAGTCGGGAGAATATGTTTTTAAGCTGCTCTTTTATAGTGTTGTCAAGCATAGTAAAAAATGTTTTGTCAATAGATGCGTATCACAGAAAAAAGTCCCGGCCAAAGATAGCCTCCGGGCTGGGACTTGAATTCAGATGTCTGGGATTTCAGATCTCTCAGATTTTGCCTACAAGGTCGATGCTGGGTTTGAGGGTGGCCTGCCCCTGTCTCCATTTGGCAGGACATACCTCGCCGTCGTGGGTAGCTACGAACTGTGCGGCCTCGACCCTGCGGAGGAGTTCTTCGGCATTACGGCCTATGCTGTTGTCCTGGATCTCCACAAGCTTGATGATGCCCTCGGGATTGCTGACAAATGTGCCACGATAGGCCATGCCGTCCTCCTCGATCATCACGCCGAACGCGCGGCTCAGCAGACCGGTCGGGTCGGCCAGCATGGGATACTGGATCTTCTTAATGCTGTCCGAGGTGTCGTGCCATGCCTTGTGCACGAAATGCGAGTCGGTGCTCACCGAGTAGACCTCTACGCCGAGGCGTTTGAAATCCTCGTATTTGTCGGCCATGTCCTCAAGCTCTGTCGGGCACACAAAGGTGAAATCGGCAGGGTAGAAGAAGAATACTGCCCACTTGCCGAGCACATCCTTGTCGGTCACTGTCTTGAACTCGCCATTGTGATAGGCCTGTACCTTGAATTCGGGGATGTGAGAGTTGATTATAGATTCCATATGGTCTTGTTTGGGTTTTAGATTGTTTCCGGCAGTAAAACATACGCCCTGTCGGGACGGTTCATCCCCTCAGCCATATCTTAAGTAAATTTAGAAACCGTTTGACAACAGAAGTTAAAAACATATACCCGAACACATGGCCGCAGGCGGTCGGGGATGGTGGAATCCTGCAAAAAAAGAATTGGATAATATATGTTAAAATATTTGGCAGTTTATTGAATTTGATATAATTTTGTACTGAATACAAAATTAAAGTGATTTTACATGAAGAATATGATTGATAAGGCCGGGGCTCTCAGGAAGATTGCCGACGCAGGTATCAGGCCCTCCATACAGAGGCTTGAAATCCTGGAATTCGTATCCTCATGCGAGACTCATCCTACTGCCGATGAGATTTATTCATTCGTACACAGGAACAATCCCACACTGTCACGGACCACTGTGTTCAACAATGTAAAGTTGCTTGCAGAGAAGGGGCTGATCAACGATATCAACATATCGTCAGAATCTACCCGCTACGATTCGACGCTGCATACCCCGCATGCGCATTTCATGTGCCGCGACTGCAAAAAGATTTTCGACATCCCGCTTGACATGTCATCATTGACTGTCCCGCCCGAATTTCTTTGTGACAACGTGAATGTCTATTTTAAGGGCATTTGCCCGGAGTGTGCCGCAAAGACAGATACAGAGAACTTAAAACAACATAAAACTACAACAGAATGAAAGATCTGAAAGGAACCAAGACTGAGCGTAACCTCCAGGAAGCCTTTGCCGGTGAGTCAATGGCACGCAACAAGTATTCGTATTTTGCATCAAAGGCCCGTAAGGACGGCTACGAGCAGATCGCAGCAATCTTCGAGGAGACTGCGAACAACGAAAAGGAACATGCCAAACTGTGGTTCAAGCTCCTGAACGGAGGCGAAATCTCAGGCACAATGGACAATCTCCAGGCTGCCGCCCAGGGTGAGAACTACGAATGGACCGATATGTATTCAAAAATGGCCGAGGAGGCTGACGCCGAGGGCTTCCCTGAGATAGCCGCCCGCTTCCGCGCTGTCGCCGCCATCGAGAAGCATCATGAGGAACGCTATCGTCGTCTGCTGCAGAACATCAAGGAAGGCATTGTCTTCTCGCGCGATGGTGACACTGTATGGATCTGCCGCAATTGCGGACATATCCACATCGGCAAGAAGGCGCCCGAGGTTTGTCCCGTATGCCAGCATAAGCGCAGCTTCTTCGAGATAGAGGCCCGGAACTACTGATGCCGTGAGCAGATGGCCTCCGGCGCCATCTGAGACAGCCTGCAGGTCATGTGTCGCATGACCCTGGCCTGAACGTCATCATGGCAGCCCGATTTTCCCGGCCCAATGGCCGATAGATTAGAGAGAGACCCTCCTTCCGTACTTGGTACAGAAGGAGGGTCTCTCTCTGTCAGCCGTATGCGGGAGCAGACGTAGGCGTTTATCCACAGACTGCGGTTATGATGGACTCTGGTGCCTCCTCTTTCCCTGTGTGTACCAACCCGGCAACCTTGCTGGACCATGAATCCGGCCCTGTCTCCCGGGTCGCTTTGACATCCCGGATCGATGCAGAAAACATCACTATTGCGTCCAATATGGTTGAAATCTCTGAGACTAATCCATACTGTACAGTTTATTTTTGATTTTCGGCGATATTCGCTAACTTTGCACAGTGCCGGATATTTCATCCCTATGGTCTCACGGAATATGGGTATGGAGTCGGTGAAGGATAAGACATCTGTAGTAGAATCACATCTTTATGGGCGCCGAGCATCTGTATGTTATCGGGAACGGCTTTGACCGTTATCATGGTGCGAAATCCTCGTATTGGGATTTCCGGGGATATCTCCTGCGGCAAGATGAACTGTGCGCCAAGTCCTTCGAACTTTTTTTCGGCCCTCGCTCGCTCATCAATAACTTTGCCGGTCCGCTTGGTTTCAAGCTGTCGACCGTATTCGGCAAAGGTCTGCCGTATCCGCGGAACACATGGGCTACAAAATATCTATGGAGCGATTTCGAGAGGCATCTTGGCGAATTTGATCGTGAAAAGGTATTTGATTTCCTCGATATGCAGCTGCCTGCGGTCGATGAGGATGACGACAGGTTCACCTATGCCGACTTTTACGCGGCGGTTGACTCAATCGCCGCCACGGTTGAGGAATGCACCTTTGAGATGCAGTATCGCTTCCATCGCTGGGTCAACACGCTACAATACGCCAAAGGTTTCAAGGGCAATATGATTGGGCTGGATCGCGACGCCCTGTTCCTTAATTTCAATTACACGCTGTTTCTTGAAGAGCATTATGGTGTCGCGGCCGACAGAATCTGTTACATACATGGCGACCGCAGGCAACCGTTCGGCTCGCTGGTACTCGGCCATAGGGAGACCGATGCGGAAGCGGCTTTTGAACGTTGGTGCCACAGACATGCACGGCGCAGACGTTACCGCCCGAACCTGAAAGACCGTCAAGGCCACTATTTCGCCAACGACAAACTTGCATATCTCGCTTATTTTCACGATGATGAGCGTGACGGAATGCATGGCTATCGGCTGCCTATAAGATATTATGCAGTCGAACAGGCGGTAGAGCTCACCGAGGAATATTTCAGGCACAATATAAAGCGATGTGATGAAATCATCCGCCGCCACAGCGACTTTTTCAAATCTCTTAGTGACGTAAAGCAGATTACTGTCCTCGGCCATTCGATGAGCGATGTCGACCTGCCGTATTTTCAGGGAATTCTGCGTCATGTCGGGCATCCTGAAAAGATAGAATGGCAGTTCACATGTAACTGTGACAGAGATGTCGCCAACAGAAATAGATATTGCAAATTGTTGGACATAGGGTCTGAGAGCAACGCCCGGGTGCCACATACCATCTCAGACTTCAAGGCAGCCCGGGCTGGCATCCATTCGCACCGGTAATGGTGTGACCGGTCAACCGCAAGGTTCCATTGCATGGATGTGAGACAGCAGTGCCACAACGGGCACAATTTGAAAACCATCCGAGCAAGTAGGCAACCGCCGAAAACACGGAGTCAATGGTTATGAGGATGAGTCCCCCGGTCTCATCCTCTTTTCATGCAAACTGCCCGTCAGCCAGCATGAGTCGATGCCTATATCCCAGGCCTCAAGCATCATATGGGTGCATACTATGGATGCATCCATCTCTCCGCAGTCGTAACCTTCCACGAAGGGACTTTTCCAACTCAGACGTGTATCGTAGCAGACGAGAAGAACTGTCGGAGCGTTATATGTGCTTCTGGTTATGGCCCGGATTTTGCCCAAAGCTTCCGGGCTTTGAAGGACATATATTTTCTGGGGCTGATAGTTTACGGCTGTTGGAGCAATCTGTCCGGCTTTAAGGATAAGATCCAGTTTATCCGGTTCAACCTGTCGGGAAGAAAAAGAGCGCACCGACCAGCGCGCTCTTGCAAGTTCGAGGAAATCGCCCATATTTTACTGATGGAAAATTTTGGCGACAATCTGCCATTTGCCGTCTATCCTGACGAGCGAATGGAAGTCAGTGAATCCGAGTCCGTGCCAGTCTTCGAGAACCACGCGGACGGTTGCGGCTGTACCGACCACCTCCATCACGTCAACCTCATATCTGGTCTCGGGAGCTGCGCCAAGCTGCGAGATTGCGGCATAGAGAGCGTCGATACTTCCGGCACAGAGTGCGCCATTGAGATAGCCGTACATGATTGCGTCTTTGTGGAACGCCTTCTTGGCTAACTCCACATCACCGGTGGAGCATCCGTTTACATACTGCATCACCGTGTCCTTGATTTCTTTATAGTCTTTCACCATATTGTTTATTATTGATTGTGTCTGAGTTCTGGTTATAGGTTTTTGCCACACATTTCCATTCTCCGTTGAGTTTCAGGAGCAGAAGGAAATCTGTAAAGTCGATTCTTCCTCCCCAGCCTTCTTCAAGCACACGCACCACAGCAACGGTTTCCTCTACTGACAGCACGTCGATCCGGGCTTTGAAATTGTCTCCGGCACCCACTGTATCGACATTGCGATAGAACTGTTCGATAGAGCCATGCTCCAGTACTCCGTCAAGTATGCCGAACAGTACGGCATCGTCGGTGAAGAGCTCTTTTGCATACCTGCTGTCCCCTTCGGCAACACTGCGCACAAAGTTCCCTGCGGCCTTTGCCACTGCTTCGTATTCTTTGATATCGTCTCTCATATTGATAGTTATCGTTTTGATTTTATGATTGCAAAATTAGTATGGTAATCACAGTAAAACAAGTACCGAAAAATTATTCATATATGGAAAAATTTTTCGGTATTCTGATTTTCAGCAATATTCGCTAACTTTGTACTCAAAAAATGACGACATGGCATACGAAAAGAAAATACCCGTCGACCTTGATTGCCCTCTTCGGTTGACAATGAGCCTCATAGAATCGAAATGGAAATCGTGTATCCTTGACGAACTGCGTTCCGGCCAGCCTATGCGGCCAAGCGAAATACATAAATGTCTGCCGGAAGCGGCGCCTCGAGTACTAGACATCCAGCTCAAGGAGATGGTAGAAGACGGTCTGGTCATCAAGACCATATTCCCGGAGTTGCCTCCGCGCTCGGAGTATCGTATAACCGCACTCGGGCTATCGCTCATACCAATTATTGACAGTATGCTCATATGGGGTAAAGAGCACATGGATCTGTTCGAACAAAAATACAAAGTCGATTGAGTCGAGCAGCCCTAAAGCAAGCCGACTGATTGTAACCCATCCTCACACTGATGGCATTACCGCTTGCTGGAACTTGATCTTAAATATCGGAATTTCAGATGAATAGCTAAGTGTCTGCAAAAAGACAGGTGTGTTGTGCAGTATAGGGGTAACAAAAAGCGATTGACAAGTCTGTTTTTTCACTTGTCAATCGCTTATATTTCAAAATATTTATGCCTTAAAATCCGGCTGATTTTCCAATCAATACTCCTCCTCGTTGAAGAAGAAGTCTTCTTTGGAGGGGTAGTCGGGCCAGATATCTTCGATGCTTTCGTAGGGTTCGCCTTCGTCTTCGATTTCCTGGAGGTTTTCGATTACTTCCATGGGGGCGCCTGAGCGCATGGCGTAGTCTATGAGCTCGTCTTTGGTGGCGGGCCAGGGGGCGTCCTCGAGCTTGGAGGCCAGTTCAAGTGTCCAATACATTGTCGTTTCGGTTAGAGAGTGTTCGTTTTTTGTTTTAGCGCGCAAAGGTACGCATTTTTCTTTATATACAACTATCATGGCGCTTGGTTTCGTATGTCGGGGAGATTTTTTTATCGCTTTATGACACTGTGTTAAACATGGTTAAACGCTGAAATATATTGTAATAAAATTGTTGGCGATTTGTAACTTAGTTGTAACTTTGCAGTCGGGAACCCCCTCACAGTGCGCTATTGTCCGGTGCATATATGCCGGAGCTGCCAAACATCAATCATAGTAAACCATTAAAACATAAACCACAGCATGAAACACCTCCTTATGTCTGCCGCTATGTCGGCGATGGCTGTGATACTGCTGTCGGGATGCCGCACCAATGGTAATTCCGCGACCCGGGACGAGGACTCGGCTCAGGGGGACGGGGTTGTGATTGGCGGGCGTTTTGACGCAGACAGCGCTTATGCGTATGTCGACCGTCAGGTTGCTTTCGGGCCGCGTGTGCCCGGCACCGAGGCGAGTGCTGCCTGTGCCACATGGCTGCAGGATGAGCTTGTGCGTCATGGGGCAGATACCGTGAAGACCCAGACGGGTGTCGTGACTGCATATAACGGCGACCGTCTGCCGATAACAAACATAATGGCTTCGTTCAAGCCTGAGGCCAGGGAGAGGATATTGCTTCTCGCCCACTATGACACGCGTCCGTGGGCCGACTCTGACGACCGCGAGGAGAACCGCCTGCTGCCCATCCCTGGTGCCAATGACGGTGCCAGCGGTGTAGGCGTGCTGCTCGAGGTGGCGCGTCATCTCGGCCAGCAGGAGCCGAAGGTGGGGGTTGACATACTTTTTGTCGATGCCGAGGACTACGGGCAGTCGTCAGGCTTTTCGATTCACGATGAGTCGTGGGCATTAGGTACCCAATACTGGGTAGCCCATCTGCCGTATGCACAGGATTCCTTGCCGCGTTATGCCGTGCTGCTCGATATGGTGGGGGGCATCGATGCCAAATTCCACAGGGAGTATTTCTCAAACCAGTCCGCTCCGGGCATTGTCGACAAGGTATGGAGCGCGGCGGTGCGTGCCGGATATGGCGACAGGTTTGTCAATGTCGACGGCGGAGCCGTGATTGACGACCATTTCTATGTCAACCAGGCCGGGATACCTGCCATCGACATCATAGAGTCGAAGAACGAGGTCACGAAGTCGTTCAATCCAACATGGCATACGGCTCAGGACAATATGGACAACATAGACCGCCGGACGCTTAAGGCCGTGGGACAGACGGTGCTGAATGTGGTATATTCAGAGAAGCCCTGAACCCGGACAGCTTCTGTATGAAAATATAGCAGGGACGCCCCGCACGGGAGCGTCCCTGTTTTCTATTGCCGGTATGCCGGTGCGTCAGAGGGGGATGCTCAGTGACACTATCGACTTGGAGGGTAGGTTGACGGAGAGGCCCGATTTGCCTGCCTTGTAGCCGCTGAAGGACTTGAGCTTAACTTTCTCAGCCTGTCCGAAATCGTTGTAGTCGTCAATCGAGGCGGCGGTGAGTATCACGCCTGTTATCTTGTCCTTGCGGGCGCGGTCGAGGGGTATGGTCACCTCGGCAGGCTCGTTGAGGTCGATGTTTGTCAGGGTGATGTTGAGTATGCCGTCCTTGGTCGAGGCTGTTGCGCTGACGGTGGGCACCGTGCGGTCGCCGAGCACCTTGCGTGCGGTTGTCTCGACATCGAGGGGCACAACCGTGGCGTTCTGGTGAGGCACATACATCTTGAATACGTAATATGTGGGGGTGAGCACCATCTTGTTGTCCTTTGTGAGCACCATCGACTGCAGCACGTTGGCTATCTGGGCTATGTTGGCCATCTTGACACGGTCTGTATGGCGGTGGAACACGTTGAGGCTGAGGGCTGCCACCATGGCGTCGCGCATGGTGTTCTGCTGGTAGAGGTGTCCGCGCACCGTTCCGGGCTCCTCGTCCCACCATGTGCCCCATTCGTCTACCATCAGGGCTACTCTCTTGTCGGGGTCATAGACGGTCATGATCGAGTCGTGGCGTCCGATGACATCCTCGATCTCCAGGCACTTGCCCAGCGTCCAGTAGTACTCGTCGTCGTCAAACTTCGTGGCCGCGCCCTTGCTGCCGTTCCACCCTTTGACGGTATAGTAGTGCAGCGAGAGTCCCTTCATGTGGCGACGGGCCTTCTTCATCAGCACGTCGGTCCAGTTGTAGTCATAGTCGCTGGCGCCCGAGGCTATCTTGAAGAGCCTGTTGCCGTCAAACTCGCGGCAGTAGGTCTGATAGCGGCGGTATGCCCCGGCATAGTCCTCGGGGGTGAAATGTCCTCCGCAACCCCAGCTCTCGTTGCCTACGCCGAGATACTTGAGCTTCCAGGGTTTCTCGCGGCCGTTCTGCTTGCGTTTCTCGGCCATCGGGCCGTTCTCGGCGGTGATATACTCGACCCATTTGGCCAGCTCCTCGACGGTGCCGCTGCCGACATTGCCGCTCAGATATGGCTCGCAGCCTATCAGCTCGCACAGGTTGAAGAACTCGTGAGTGCCGAAGCTGTTGTCCTCGACGGTGCCTCCCCAGTTGGTGTTGACCATTACTGGACGGTTCTCCTTGGGGCCGATGCCGTCTGTCCAGTGATACTCGTCGGCAAAGCAACCTCCCGGCCAGCGCATCACCGGCACCTTGAGGGCGCGCAGTGCGCCCAGCACGTCATTGCGATAGCCGTCGGTGTTGGGGATGGACGACTCGGGGCCCACCCACAGGCCACCGTAGATACATGTGCCGAGATGTTCGGCAAACTGGCCGTATATCTCGGCCGGAATGGTGAGTGCCGTGTCGGCCTCCGAGAGATGCAGGTTGACTGTGGCCTTCTCTGTTGCAAGTACACCCTGCGCGCCGGCCATGATAATGGCCGCGAGGGGAAGAATGTGACGGATGTGGTTCATTTTTTTATGTCGTGATGGTATCAGTTGTCGTGAGTCAGTATCTGAAATCGCCGGGCTTGACGTAGACCTTGAAATCCTTTATCGCGCCGGGGACCGTGCTCTCCATGCGGGGCAGCATCTGTATGCCCCCCAGCGTGTGCTCGGCCCCGAGGTCGATGACGACCGCGTGGGGGTAGGGGATATCCCGCGGGGTGGTCCAGTAGGTCGATTCCTGCAGGTCGAATATCTTGTCTGCGGCATGGTTGCCGTGTGTCACCTCCTCGCTGTCGGCATATCTTACCGTCCACGGCTCGCGCGACAGGCGTTTGCCATCCTTGTCGAGCAGGTATAGCTCGGCGATTGCCGCCTCGGTGCCCTTGCCGATGGGCGACAGTGCCTCGATGCAGACATAGCGCCCCGTGGCGGGAACATCGAAGGTGAACTGCTGCCATCCGTTGCCGGGGGCACATGCAGCGGTCAGTGCGGGTGTCTCGCCTGTCAGGTCGAGTGTCTCGCCATCCTTGCGGTGCACGGGTATTGCCGGGAGGTTGAGGCTGTCGATTATCGGCTCTCTCAGGCCACGCGAGCGCGCCTCGCGCGGTCCGAGGATGTCATAGACCATTATCTCGTTCTCCCCCTTGCGCAGCCAGCAGCCGGGCATATAGAGGGTCTGCTGCGGCCCAATCTCCCATATGCGCCCGAGCGGATGGCCGTTGACATATACAAGTCCTTTGCCCCATGTGGAGAAGTCGAGGAACGTATCGCCCGGGCGGTCGACATTGAATGTGCCGCGATACACTCCGCGCGGCAGACGGCCGTCATTGCCGGGCGTGAATGCCCCGAGGGGCAGATACTCCATCGAGTCGTAATACTCGGCCTTGTCCTCGAGGTTGTAGACCGTCCAGCCCTTGAGGTCGCACACGAAGCGGTGGCCACCCCTCTGTTCGGTCACGGTGACACGGTCGGTGATTCCCTTGAAATCCTTGATGGCGCGTCCGAAATTGATGCGTCCCATCGCCTCGACCAGGATGTCGAGCACGGCCTCTTCCCGGCACGGCGGCAGGCGCAGCTCCTTCTCGCCCAGACGGCGGTCGAGCGTGCCCACATAGAGCCCGTCGACAAACACCTGCGCGTAGTCATGAGGGTCGCTCACGCACAGCACACCTCCATCCGGGAGTGCCGGGAGGACGGTGCGGTAGAGTATCGAGCCGAATCCCTGGTCATACTCCTCCATGGTGCGTATGTTCTCGTCCTTCTTCCCCTCGGGGAGGTTGGCGAACAGCGGCGCGACCTCCGAGAACTCTATGACGGGGATTGCCGTAGTCCTGACGGGTGCGGGGACGGGGGGCAGCTTCCTGTCCGAATACTTGGCCAGCGTCTTGCGCAGCTGCATGTATTTGGGTGTGGCGAGTCCCGACTCGCTGATGGGGGCGTCGTAGTCGTATGAGGTCACGTCGGGGGCGAATCCGGGCGAGTTCGCGCCCGCCCAGTGTCCCCAGTTGGTGCCTCCGTGGGTCATGTAGAGGCTGAACGAGATACCTTTTGATAGCATTTCGTCTATCCCCTCGATCATGGCCCCGGCGGGGCGTGTCTCGTGGTTGCCTCCCCATTTGTCAAACCATCCGCTCCAGAACTCCGAACACATCAGCGGGCTGTGGGGCCTCACCTCGCGCAGCTTGGCAAACTGCTCGTCTATGTTGGCGCCTGTGCCGAAATTGACCGTCCATATCAGGTCGTCAAGGCCGTTGTTGAGGAAGTTCGAGGCCCAGTCGCACTGGAACAGGGTCACCTTGTCGCCAAAATTGCGGCGCAGCATGTCGCGTATCTCGGCGACGTATGGCTTGTCGGTGCCATACGAGCCGTACTCGTTCTCGACCTGCACCATTATTATCGGGCCTCCGTCGGCCACGGTGAGGTCGCCCACCTGTGCGGCCACGGCCTTCTGGAACTTGTCGACACGCTCGATGAAATACGGGTCCTGTTCCCTCAGGCGGATGTCCTTCTTCTTGAGCAGCCACCAGGGCAGTCCCCCCATCTCCCATTCGGCGCATACATAGGGGCCGGGGCGTAGTATGACGTTCATGCCGTTAGCCTGACACAGCTTCACGAAGGCCCTCAGGTCGTTCTGGCCCTCGAAATCAAACCAGTCGGGTTCGGGCTCGTGAGCGTTCCAGAACACATACAGGCACACGGTGTTCATGCCGAGGGCCTTGCACATCTTGATGCGGTGGTCCCAGTATTGACGCGGTATGCGGGGATAATGCAGCTCGGCGGCCTTGACTACATAGGGCTCGCCGTTGAGCATGAATGTGCCGTCGCCGGCCTCGAAACGGCCCTGTGCCCCCATGCCCAGAGTGGCGGAGAGCAGTGCGACCAGCAGCAGAAATTTGATTTTCATTTATTTGTCAGGGATTGTCGGGTTTATTCATGGCGGAGGATGATTCAGGCTCCTCTACCGCAAAGATAATAAAAAAACAGGTGCGTCACATTCCAATTCCGGTGATTTGAATGATTTTTAATGTATCTTGATATATATTCCCTACAACACGGTTGTGCCGGGGGCTGTCCTTTGGTGAAAAGGAAGATTATGCCTGAGATTTGTTATCGTATCCGGCGCGGTTTGTTGTCGTATTCTTTATAAATATGATTCCGGCTATGGGCGGATGCCGCAATCTGAGAGGAACCATTGAAACAATCTTTCTTACCTGTTGAAAATGCAGTCGTTGCGATAGTGAAGTCAGGTTCTTGTGTTTCAGGTCATGAAAAAAATCTACAAATCTATTGTTACCTTTTACTGTTTCTTGCGCTGCAAAGTTATTGTTAAATTTTGAATTATGCAATGAATTCTGTGCCAAAAATGATTCCGAATCATTCACAACAACCCAATGTGAATGATTCGGAATCATTTTTAGCATATTTTTACCCCCTTCGGTCAGTGCAGCACTGCCACCACGCCGCCGTCCGGGAGGATGGTGACGGGGAGATGTCCCAGATGGTCGGTCTTGCGCCACTCGGTGCGGAGGTGGTGGCCCTTCTTTTTGTTGAAGCGGTCGGTGTAGAGCTTGGCCTCACCCCCGGTGAGCCGCAGGGGGGTGAGGGGGATGCGTAGCTCGACAGGCTCGCGGGTGGCGTTGACTCCGGCGATGTACCAGTCGTCGCCGCTGCGGCGCGCCATCACCACATATCGTCCGGGATAGCCGTCGATGAAGATGGTCTCGTCCCAGACTGTGGGCACCTGCTTCATGAACTCTATGGCCTCGGCGGGTGCGTCCGTGAGGTTGTTGGGCGCCAGGCCGAAATTCTGCACGGGATTCTGGTAGAGGATGGCTGTGGCGAGCTGGAAGGCGTCGCCCGTGCGCCGGATGTTGCCCCCGTCATTCCCCCGGTTCATGCGGCGGTTGAGGATGGTGCCTCCATATTCCATCGACGCGACGGTGTTGCGGGTGAAGGGATAGATGGTGGCCTGCAGCGACTCCTTGTCGCAGAAATCCTGACTGAAAATCAGGTTCTCCGAGGCAAGCACGGCCTCGGCGCCGACGAAATTGGGGTACATCCTCTCCCATCCGCGTGGCAGGGTGCAGCCGTGGAATATCACGTCTATGCCGTGGTCGGCGGCATCACTGAGGATATCCTCGTACAGGCGCATGGTCTCCTGCTTGTCACCTCCGAAGAAATCGACCTTGATGTTGCGCACGCCCAGGTCGCGCAGCCAGCGCATCTCCCTCTTGCGCACTATGGGGCGGTCCATGAGGTTGACGGGGCCCTGCTCGATGTCGTTCCAGTGTCCGCTCGACGAGTACCATAGTATGACGTTGACCCCCCGGGAGCGGGCATATGCCACGAGGTCGGCAATCTTGTCGCGCCCGATGCGGGTGTCCCACCAGTTGTCTATCAGCACATTGTCATAGCCCATCTCGGCCGCGAGGTCTATGAATGCCTTCTGGTCGTCATAGTTTATCGACCTGTCCTGCCACAGCAGCCAGCTCCATGTGCCTTTGCCGGGTCGCGCGGGGGTAGTGGCCTCGTATCGGGGTTCGGTGACGGCCCAGGGCACCACTGTCTCGACTATCGGCGCGAGCGAGGAGCCCACGGTGATGGTGCGCCAGGGTGTGGTGCCCGGCAGTGCCAGGCCCGGCGCGGCCGATCCGTTGCCGTTGTTCTCTTCGGGCATCGGGTATGCCACGCTGAACACGCCACCCTCGTTGTCGCTGAGGTGCGATGCGCAATAGTAGCCGTCGACCCCTGTCTCGCTCAGCAGGGCCCAGATGTCACCTTTCGGTGAGGCGACGCGGAAGAGCGCGGGCCACGTGAAGCCGTGGCCGAACTGCGACCGCTCGGTGAGCGGCGCATCCAGAATGTAGAACTCCTCATAGCTCGGCTTTGTACGTTTCCATCCCACCATGGCGTCGCTCTGCGGGGTGGCGAAGATGGTGGTCGAGTCGGCAGGAAAGCGGTAGGCCGTAGCCTCGGAGGCTATCACGGCGCCGTGCTGCCCCTTGTGCGACGGTATCTGATAGCGGAAGGCGATGTCGTTGTCGGCCACCTCCCATTCGACGGTCATCTCCTGTCCCTCGGGCCCGCGGAAGGTGGTGCTGAGGGTGTTGGCGCGCCAGTCGACACGGCTGTGCTTGATACGGTCCTGGACGAACGACCGGCTCACCGTGTCGGTCTTGGCCGATGTCATGGCCATGGCGCGCGAGTAATCCTTGCCGTCGGCCATCCTGAATCCGAGCGGCGACGGCTGTATCACGGTGATGCCGTCGTATGCCACGGCGTATGACGGGACACCTCCCGCGAGGGTATCGACAGTGACGGCCAACCGCCCGTCAGGGCTCGCGACGGTCTCCGCTGCCGCGGCCCCGGGAATAAATGCGGCAATGATGAGGGGGATGATAGGTTTCATAATATGATGTGGTTTGTGGTCACCTGAAGGTGCCGGACTTTTCAAAAAGGGGGGATGGGGTGTTCACTCGGTGAGGAGGCGGAGGGTGTAGATGTGGGGGGTGGTTGGGGTGTCGGCGGGGGTGATGGTGAGGGTGATGGGGGTGTTGATCGCTGCGGGGAGGGGGAGGTCGATGTGGGTGAGGGTGCCTGTTCCTGTCCCCGCGGGGAGGGTGCCTATGGGGGTGCGGTCGATGAGGATGCGGGCGCTACGGCGGGCGTCGGGACGGTAGGTGACACGCACTGCGGTTACGGGACGTGAGGCGGGGTTCATGCGGTAGGTGACGGTGCCTGATGTCTCGCGCCAGCGGAGGCCGTCGTCGCTGCCGGTGCGCGAGTCTTGCATGGTGATGAAGTGGTCGCTCTCGGGCTGCTGTTCGCCACAGGTCACGATGTCGGCGGTGATGGCGTCGAGGCGCATGAGGGCTTCTTCGGCGGCGGCTATGCTGTCGTGCGTGGCTTGCCAGGAGGCTTGGGTGTAGTGGGGGAAATAGACCATGTAGCGGCTCTCGCGGAGGGTGGCGAAGGGGCGGAGGGTGAGGCCCTCGAAGCGTGTGTCGGTGAGGCCGGAGAGGGTGAAGCGGAGGGGTTCCCCGGCAACGGGGGTGAGGTGGGAGAGAAGGTCGCCGTCGTCAGAGATTATGGCGGGGAGTCTGTGCAGGGGTATGCGCGGGCCGTCGGCTATGTGGCCGCCGCGGCTGTCGTCGGCAAAGAGGCCGTCCTGACGCTCGGTGCCTGTGGCGGCGGCGAGGACGACGGGGCCATAGAGGAATGAGACATAGTTGGAGCCGTCGGGGAGTGGTTCGGCCTTGAGGTGCATGGGGAGTGTGAGGGTCACGGAGTCGCCTCTGTGCCATGTGCGGCGCACTGTGGCGTAGCCGCCTGTGGGGATTATGGGCTGCGGGGTGCCGTTGACGGCGAGGGTGGCGCTGGCGGTCCATGAGGGGATGCGGAGTGCAAGGGCAAACTCACGGCCTTCGTCGCGGGGATTGACCTTGACGGTGACCTTCCCGGAGCGCGGGAAATCGGTGGAGAGCTCCAGCCCGGCGTTGTCTGAGGTGAGGACCGATGGGATGAAGAGATTGACGAAGATGGTGTCTGAGGCGTGGGCATAGATGGCTTCGCCGTATCGGGCGTGGTTCTCGAGGCCCGAGCCGACGCAGCACCACATGGAGGTCTGTGGCTGCGAGTAGACGCGATAGTGGCCGGGGCGCATGGGAGTGAAATATACGAAACCACCCTGCACGGGGTCGATGGTCGAGAGGATGTGATTGTAGAGGGCGCGCTCGTAGTAGTCGATATAGCGGGTATCGGCCGATGACTCGTAGAGCATCTTGCTAAGGCGGAGCATGTTGTAGGTGTTGCAGGTCTCGGGGCCCTGTTCGCTCGACATCATGGACGAGAAGTCGTCGGCGGGGTGGAAATGCTCGCGCACGCTGTTGCCTCCGATGCTCACCGAGCGGTGCCCGGTGACGTTGGTCCAGAATAGGCGCGCGGCGCCATCCCAGGCCTTGTCGCCGGTGAGGTCGGCGATGCGCTTGAAGCCGATGACCTTGGGTATCTGTGTGTTGGCATGCATACCCGTGAGTTTGTCTTCGCCCCGGAGCAACGGGTCGAGGAGGGTGCGGTGCGAGAAGCGCCGTGCAAGTGTGAGGTATCTGTCGTCGCCTGTGATTGCGGCCACGTCGGCGAATACCTCGTTCGGATCGCCGTGCTCGCTGGCGAGCATCTGCTGTATCTGCCGGTCGGTGAGCCCGGAGACGGTACGTTCCATCCAGTCGGTGAGGTCTATGAGCATGGTGCGTGCGTCCTCGCTCCCGGTCTGGAGCCATGCGTCGCGGAGTCCGGCAAAGATTTTGTGGATGTTGTAGAGGGGCACCCATCCGCCGTTGAGGCTGAATGCTCCGGCGCGGATGTCGCCGCGGCTCACCTCGTCCCATATCCTGCGTCCTCCGGGGGCGCCGCACAGATAGCCGTCGCCCGCGGCATCCTGGCACCGGCGAAGCTCGGCGAGCATATAGTCGAGGCGGTGCTTGATCTCGTCATCTCCCGTGGCGGCATACATGTATGAGAGGGCCGAGAGGTAGTGGCCTCCGATGTGGCCGTCAAGCCCGGTGTCCTCCCAGTTTGTATATGTTGGGGCCTTGGGGGTGAGCCCCGCCTCGCGGAGGTAGGGTGCGAGCAGACGGTCGGGATCGAGGGCGAGGAGGTAGCGGATGTCCATGCGCCTGGCGTCGTCGAAGGGTGAGGGGGTGAGGCGCACGGCGCTGACGGGATAGCTCTCGACGCGGGCTCCCTGTGCTGCCGCGCCCCACAGCAGCGCCCCGGCGATAAGGATGAGGTGGAGGGTTTTCATGATGGAAAAGGTTGATTTTGCAAAGATAGCAAAAATACCGTGAAAACCGGGGGCGCGGAGCGGGAAATAAGCTGACGGGGACGGCGAGCGTTGCTCCCTGAAGGGGCAGCGGGATGCCTGAAAAGGCTCGGCTATCCAAAAAAAGAAGCGAACCCGGCGATTGCCGGATTCGCTTTTGGGGTGGAGTATAGCGGACTCGAACCGCTCACCTCGACACTGCCAGTGTCGCGCTCTAGCCAGATGAGCTAATACCCCGTCTGTGGTTTTGCGTTGCAAAGGTAGTGCGTTTTTTTTGATTTTGCAAGAGTAGATGTGAATTTTTTTGACCCGGGAGGTGTTTTTTTGTTATTTTTGCTTGAAATATTTGAATTCGATCCCGAAGCCGAGTGAGATGCCCCATACGACCGGGAGTCTGGGATATGTGAAGGTGCGGTCGGGTGTGAAGTCGCCGTATGAGGGGGAGGGGTTGTCTGTCTCGGTCACTGAGGTGCCCATGGTGATTTTGTCGAACGGAATGCTCAGTGAGACCTCGCCGTGGATATAGAGGGTGCGCTCGTTCGCGGGGAAGAATTTGACACGCAGGGCGGGACGGATGATGTATTTGTGGGTTGCCTTGATGTCTTCGTAACGGACGGCATAGATGCTGCCGTCTTCCAGGCTGGTGTAGAAGTAGTCGAAGTCATCGTAGTATGGGAAAAGGTGCCCGAGGGGGCTGGCGCCGCCCGAGAGCATCCCTTCGAATGACCACCTCTTCAGGGGCAGGCGGTATGTGGCTCCTATGGTGAATGATGAAAGCAGGTATAGGGGTTCGTTTTCGTGGGATGCGAGGCTGTATCCGGGCACCTCGGGAAGAGGGGCGGCGCTATATCCCCACCACCGCATGTCGGCGTGGATACCCCAGTGGCGGCTGAAGAAATAGGTATATGATATGGCGGCCATGACGGACCGGCTGCTGCGATAGGGGGTGATGCCGTCTATGTAGGGGAGCTTGCTGTAAGATGCCTGTCCGAGACCGAATGTGAGGTCCATCCGTCGCAGCCCGAATCGGTCGGGGGCGGCTATGCTGTCTGACGGGGTGGCTGCATGGGCTTGTGAGAGGAGGAGTATGGCGGTGATAAGTGTGATTGCAGGTCGGATGTTCATGGTTGTGGCAGATAGGTTATGGCGCAAAGTTAAGGTTTTTAAGCGTGATGTGCAAGGGGAGGCGGATTTTTTGGGTTTTAGTGTGTTTTTGAGTAATTTTGCAGTGGAATAAGAGCATGAATATGACTGATTCGAGATATAGGATTCCCCTGCTCGGGATGACTCCCGATGAGCTGAAGGGGGTGGCTGCCGAGGCGGGGTTGCGCCCGTTTGCGGCAGGGCAGATGGCGCGCCGCATCTATCAGGGGCGCGTGAGTGAGATTTCGGAGATGACCGAGCTGTCGCTCAAGGCCCGCGAATGGCTTGCGGAGCGTTATTGCGTCGGCCTGTCGGGGCCTGTGCGCGAGTCGCTGTCGGCTGACGGGACCGCCAAGTATCTCTTTGCGGCCAGGACGGCCGATGTGGACTATATCGTGCCCGGGACGGGGGGTGGAATCGATGTGGAGTCGGTCTATATCCCTGACCGGGAGAGGGCCACGCTGTGTGTGTCGTCGCAGGCGGGTTGCCGCATGGGCTGCCGTTTCTGCATGACCGGGGCGCAGGGTTTCCACGGGTCGCTGACGGCGGCGGGGATTCTCAACCAGGTGTTCTCGGTGCCGGGGTCAGAGAATCTGACCAATATCGTGTTCATGGGGATGGGAGAGCCGATGGACAATATCGACGAGGTGATACGTGCCATCCGCGCGCTGACGGCTCCGTGGGGGCTGGCGTGGAGTCCGCGCCGCATCACGGTGTCGACCATCGGGCATATCCCGGGGCTGAGGCGTCTGCTCGAGGAGACTGACGTGCATGTGGCTATAAGTGTGCATTCGCCATACGGCGAGGAGCGCCGCAGTCTGATGCCCGTCGAGAACGCGTGGCCTGTGGCCGATGTCATCGAGATGCTGCGCGGCTATGATTTCGCGCACCAGAGGCGCCTGTCGGCTGAGTATATCATGTGGCGCGGGGTCAATGACGACCTGCGGCATGCCGACGCGCTGGCGCGGCTGCTGCGGGGGACGTCGTGCAGGGTGAACCTGATACGCTTTCATGCCATCCCGGGATTCGAGGGAAGGCCACCCGAGGCGGGCAAGATGGAGGCCTTCCGCGACCGCCTGAACGCGCAAGGCGTGACGGCTACGATACGTGCCTCGCGAGGGGAGGATATCGAGGCCGCCTGCGGCATGCTGGCGGGCGAGGGACGGGGGCAGGGAGCGGTGCTCCCTGAAGGGGGGCCTGTCTGACCTGTCTGACCCGTCTGACGGGTCGGGAGCCCTGTTAGTGAAAATTAAGGAAATTTTTCCTTAATAATTTATTTTTCACGAAAAAAGTCCGTATATTTGCACTCGGTAAACAAGGCCTCGCCGTCAGGTGGGCCGAAGGTAAAAAAGCAACTAAACTCAATTCTAATAAATCATACAATGAGTACAATTGATTTGACCCAGTATGGCATCAAGGATGTCAAGGAGGTTATCTACAACCCCAGCTATGATGAGCTGTTCAAGGCAGAGACCGATCCCTCGCTCGAGGGCTTCGAGAAGGGCACAGTGACCGAGCTCGGCGCTGTCAACGTGATGACCGGTGTGTATACCGGCCGCTCGCCCAAAGACAAGTTCATCGTCCTCGACGTCAACTCGAAGGATAAGGTATGGTGGACCTCTGAGGAGTACAAGAACGACAACAAGCCAGTCACTGAGGATACCTGGAAGGCTGTCAAGGAGATCGCCATCAAGGAGCTCTCGGGCAAGAAGCTCTATGTCGTAGACCGTTTCTGCGGTGCCAACAAGGATACCCGCATGGCTGTGCGCTTCATCATGGAGGTTGCATGGCAGGCTCATTTCGTAACCAACATGTTCATAGCTCCCACCGCCGAGGAGCTGAAGGACTTCAAGCCCGATTTCGTTGTCTACAACGCATCGAAGGCTAAGGTCGAGAACTACAAGGAGCTGGGCCTCAACTCTGAGACCGCAGTTGTCTTCAACACCACATCGCGCGAGCAGGTCATCATCAACACCTGGTATGGCGGCGAGATGAAGAAGGGTATGTTCTCGATGATGAACTACTATCTGCCCCAGCGCGGCATCGCCTCGATGCACTGCTCGGCCAACACCGACAAGCAGGGCAAGAACACCGCTATCTTCTTCGGCCTCTCGGGTACAGGCAAGACCACCCTTTCGACCGACCCCAAGCGTCTCCTCATCGGCGACGACGAGCACGGCTGGGACGACAACGGCGTCTTCAACTTCGAGGGCGGCTGCTATGCCAAGGTCATCAACCTCGACAAGGAGTCTGAGCCCGACATCTATAACGCTATCCGTCGCGACGCCCTCCTCGAGAACGTCACTGTCGACAAGGACGGCAAGATCGATTTCGCTGATAAGAGCGTGACCGAGAACACCCGTGTTTCCTATCCCATCGACCACATCGAGAGCATCGTGAAGCCCGTTTCTGCCGGCCCCGCCGCCAAGAACGTCATCTTCCTGTCGGCCGACGCATTCGGCGTGCTTCCTCCCGTGTCGATCCTGAGCCCCGAGCAGACCAAGTACTACTTCCTCTCGGGCTTCACCAGCAAGCTCGCCGGTACAGAGCGCGGCATCACCGAGCCCACCCCGACCTTCTCGGCTTGCTTCGGCCAGGCATTCCTCGAGCTGCACCCCACCAAGTATGCCGAGGAGCTGGTTAAGCGTATGGAGCAGAGCGGTGCCAAGGCTTATCTGGTCAACACAGGCTGGAACGGTACAGGCAAGCGTATCTCTATCCGCGACACCCGCGGCATCATCGACGCCATCCTCGACGGCTCGATCCTGACCGCTCCCACCAAGACCCTGCCCATCTTCGATTTCGTAGTTCCCACCGAGCTCCCCGGCGTGGATCCCAAGATCCTCGACCCCCGCGACACCTACACCGATCCCGCAGAGTGGACCAAGAAGGCCGACAAGCTCGCCGAGATGTTCATCCAGAATTTCAAGAAGTTCGAAGGTCACGAGGCCGGCAAGGCTCTCGTTGCCGCAGGTCCTCACCTGGACTGATAGAACCGTGACGGCATCCCGGCCACGGGGTGTCTGCCACTGACCCGCATAGCCCCCCGCCGCATCATACCGACGGGGGGCTTTTTGATAAATTCAGACTTGTCGGACACGTCGGACATGTCTGACCTAACCAAACACAATCCTGCAATGAAAAATCTCTTCTCTCTATCTCTTGTGTGCCTTGCGATGGTGTTGGCGGCGTGTGTCCGGCAGCCCGAGGAGACACACGATTTCTATTCGGAGGTGAGGTCTGTAGACCGTCTGGTGCTGGCGCAGATGACCATATCGAAGATGGCCACCGTCGATGACCTCAGGCTTGAGGACGCCCGCGGGCCCCGGCAGACCGCCGAGGCGGTGCTCGATGCCATGAAGATAGGAAAGCGCAAGGCCGCATACTCATACGACACCTATCTGCGGGCATACATCGACCTGTCGCGGCTGCAGCCGGGCGATGTCGTCACCGACGATGTGGCGCGCACCGTCACGCTGACCCTCCCCGCCGTGCAGACCGAATTTGCCGGACGCGACGCCTCGATACGCGAGGACCATTATCGTGTGACGGGTCTCCGCTCGGCCATAGACGCGCGCGAGCGCGCCGACATCAAGGAGCGCATGAACGCGCTGCTGCGGCGTGAGGTCGAGACGCGCCCCGTGTTCCGCGACCGCCTCACGGCACAGGCCAAGGCAAAGGCAGAGACATATTTCACCTCGCTTCTCGGGGGTGAGGGATATACCGTGATTGTCAGATTCAAAGACCGTTGAGCCCTATGAAAAAGACACTATATACCATATTGCTGCTTGCCGTGGTCATAGCACTCGGGGCAGCTTATTATAGCTGGAAGACGGCGCCCGAGCCCTCGCGCGTCGACGTGCACAGGTCGCTGATTGCCGAAATCGCGCCGATGGTGCGCCTCTGCTCGGTAGACATATACGAGGAGGTGCCTGTGCGCGGCGCCATTGCCGACCGTCATCTCTTTGCCCGCGCCGTGTTCAGGGGCAGCGTGTCGTTTGACATCGAGAAGCTACAGGCCGAGGAGCGCGGCGACACTCTGTTCGTCACGCTTCCGCCCGAGATAGTCGAGGTCTACGAGTCGACCGACCCCGGTTCGTATGAGGTGATAGATACCTGGAGCGACAGGCTGTTGGGGTCGGCCAATTTCACGACCGCCGAGGAGAATGCCATCAAGGAGAATGCCCGCATGGAGCTGCGCGACAGAATCTATCACAAGGGTTATGTGCGCCGTGCCCGAAAAGAAGCCGCCGAGAATCTAAGGAAGATGCTCGGCGGACTGACGGGGAAGACGGTAGTGGTGGAGGGAGGTTAAGGGTTAAGGGTTAAAGGTTAAGGGTTAAAGGTTAAGGGTTAAAGGTTAAGGGTTAAAGGTTATGGGGTTATGGGTGGATGTGGCTTATGTGGTTTATGTAGCGGATGGACTTTAACCCTTAACCTTTAACCCTTAACCTTTAACCTTTACCCCCTAACCTTTACCCCCTCATTCTATCCCGGCTATCTTGCGGAGTTTGGCGGGGATGGAGATGTTGTCGTTGACGGGGGCGAAGAGGTCGGCGCCGTTGCCGATGGCGTAGACGGGGACGAGGCCGCCCGAGTGGCCGTTGGTGGTCCAGCCGAGGCCGGTGACGCCGTCGATGACCTTGTAGACATCCTCGGTGAAGGCGTTGAACGAGTTGTAGAGTGTCTTGTTCTCGCCCTCGTTGCGCCCTGCCATACATTTCTCGAAGGCTGTCTTAAGCTGCTCCTCCTGTTCGGGTGTCACGGGGATGCCGCGCCAGAAACCGAGGTTCTCGGTGAGATATTCCTTCATGTCGGGCCACTCGTAGATGCGGCGCGACTTGTAGATGGAGCGCAGATACTCGGCAAACGAGTCCTTGGATACCTTCTGATAGTCGATATAGCCGAGGTGCAGGTCATATCCGACCTTGTTGTTGCCCAGGCCCATGCCGCCGGTCTCATGGTCGGCGGTGACGACGATGAGGGTCTCGTCGGGGTGTGCGAGATAGAAATCGTAGGCAAGCTGAAGGGCCTGGTTGAAGTTGAGCACCTCCTTGATGATGGTGCCTCCGTCGTTGGCGTGGCCGCCGTAGTCGATGTTGCCACCCTCGACCATCATGAAGAACCTGTCGCTGCCATTGAGGGCCATGCGGTCTAAGGCTGCCTGTGTCATGGCTGGGAGGGTGAGCGCTCCGGGCACAGAGTCGATGGTGAAATGTATCTGGTGATAGTCAATCTCCGAGGGGTTGAGCAGCAGGGCCTTCCCTGCGGGGAGGGCGGCGAGTTCGTCAAGGCCGTGGGCTATGGCCACGTTGTTGGCTGCAAACTGTTCGGGCAGGTCGGTGGGCTTGCCCGTCTTCTTGTCCTTGAGGCCGCGCAGGTTGGACCCGGCTATGAAGTCATAGCCCGACTCTGCCGCCTGCTTGCCGATTTCGTAATACATGCTGCGCGAGGGCACGTGGGCATAGAACGCGCCGGGAGTCGCATCGTCCGGCGGTACGGATGTCACGAGCGCGATGCCATAGCCGCGGTCGGCGAGCTGACGGGCTATCGAGGTGACGGCTGCCGAGTCGGGGGTCACGCCAAGCATGCCGTTGTTGGTCTTGTGGCCCGTGGCGAGGGCGGTCCCGGCTGCTGCCGAGTCGGTGACGGGCGATGACGCCGAATGTGTGGTCGACATGGACGCCACGGGGAACTGCATCATCAGTATGGGCTGCTCGTTGCCGAGCACCGTGCGGTTATAGACCTGGGCTGCGAGGCTCTGTGCCATGCCCATGCCGTCGCCGATGAAATAGAAGATGTACTTGGGTGGCTCGGCGGCGAAAATCGCTCCCACGGCCACGACAGCCGCAAGCAGCGAGAGAAGACGGTGTTTCATATCTGTGTATTGAATTTAAGTATTTCGTCTATCGGGTGGCGGGTGTTGGAGAGGCGCGGCACCTTGCGCTGGCCTCCGAGCTTTCCGGTCGAAGCCAGCCATGCGTCAAAGACGCCGTGACGCCCGGCGACCACGGTGAGGGGATCCAGGAAGATGCCCCCCGTACGCTTGGCGTCGTAGTCTGAGTTGAGGGAGCGCAGCTCGCGGTCGAGCGCGGCGGCGAAGGCTTCGGTCGAGGCGGGGGGACGGGTGAACTCTATGAGCCATTCGTGACGTCCGCGCGAGCGGTCGGTGGTATAGACCGGGGCGGCGGTATAGTCGGCCACCTCGCAGTCCATCTTGGCGCATACGCGGGTCATGGCAGCCTCGGCGTTCTCGACCATCAGCTCCTCGCCGAACGCGTTGATGAAGCATTTTGTCCTTCCGGCCACGGTGACACGCAGCGGGTCGACACTCTCGATGCGCACGGTGTCGCCCACAGGGAATCGCCACAGGCCGTTGACCGAGGTGAGGACGAGGCCGTAGATGTGCCCTTCCTCGACCTGCCATGCCGGTAGAATCTCGGGACGGTCGGAGAGGGTGTCGCATAGGGGTATGAACTCGAAGAATGTGCCGCACCCGAGCAGGAGCCTCATGGCCGGAGAGCCGATGCTGTCCTGGACGGCAAAGAATCCCTCGGAGGCATTGTAGCACTCGATATACCTCATTCCCCGGGGTGTGATGGGGGCATACTGGCTGCGGTAGGGGGCCATCGAGATGCCGCCATGGAAGAAGACCTCGAGGTTGGGCCAGACATCGTGCAGGTTTCCGGCTCCGGCTTTGGCAAGAACTCCGCGCAACACCGTGAGGAACCACGAGGGGACCCCCGAGATGTTGGTGACATTCTCGTGCAGCGATGCCTCGACCAGTGCGGGGAGCTTGCGGCTCCAGTCGGCCATCAGCGCCACCTCGCGGCGCGGCACCCTGACGAGGTTGGCCAGGGGATTGATGCGGTCTATGAGTGTGGCCGACAGGTCGCCCACCTTGACCCCGCGGGGGAGCGAGAGCTCGTTGGCGAAGCTGCCGCCGAGTATGAAGCTCTTGCCGCTGAAGAGGCGGCTGTCGGGGTACAGGTTGAGGTATGAGGCCACGGCATGCGCTCCTCCGGCATAGTGCGAGGCGGCGAGACCGTCGGGAGTTATGGGGATATATTTGCTTTTGCCGTCAGAGGTGCCCGACGACTGGGCGAAATGGCGTGTGACGCCGGGCCAGAGCACATCGGGCTCGCCTTCCACCATACGCATGACCCACGGACGCAGCTCGGCATATCCGACGGGGGCGGGGAAGGCGCGGCGCAGCGCATCGTATGACGTGTCGCTGTCGTCGAGGCCGTGGGCCGCTCCCCACCGTGTGCGCGCGCCGCGGGCCAGTATCCCTGCGAGCAGGGCTGTCTGCACCTCGCGGGTATGGCCGTGCCAGGACTCGGCCCGGCGGGTGATGCGCCTGAACCACGGACGCACAAGAGGCGTGAAATCTATCATCCTTCTTAGAGTTCGTCGGGATGCTTGCGGTAATACTCCTCGAGCAGGGGGCCGATATTGAAATAATATCCTCCGGCATCCTTGCCTTTGGAGTCCATGACGGTGACATACTCGTATGAGGGGTCGTAGAACACATGGTCTGAGACGGTATAGTCCATCATGTTGAGCAGCACATACTCGTGCTGAGGGTCGGTGACATACCAGGCGTTCTCCTCGTCAAGCCCCGTGCCTGTCGACACGATGGCCATCAGCAGATAGTTGAGCTTGTATTGCCAGATGTTGGCCAGGTTGGTCTTGCCCTTGCCGCGCAGGGCGTTGATGAGCATGACCATCTCGCCGAGGTTGAAGGGATTGTCTGCCAGAGCCTGCTCGGCATAGGCTATCACCGAGTCGCACTCCTGGCGCGTCAGCTTCTTGGAGCGGTTGAGGGTGGCGTCGTATGTTATGGTGCGCTCGCCCGAGCGATAGGGATTGTAGTCCTCGCGGAACATATATCCCAGATAGAGGCGGCGGTACTTGTCAATCTTCATCAGCGTGTCGTTGCGCTGGAATTCCTGCATCAGGCGCGGATAATAGTAGGGCGATGTGCGGTCCTGTGTCTCGCGGCGTATCTGCTCGAGGTCGGGTTTCTCGCGCTTGAGCTGCGAGAGCACCTGCGCTCCGGCAGGGATGGCCAGGGCGAGGAGCATCGTGAGTATGAAGGCTGTACGTTTGAGCATAGATGTATGGGTCATGAGGGCCAGGCGGCCATGAGGAGTGCTGTCGAGAGTCCTGCCATGCTCATTGCGATGGCGGCGGGGAGTCCCTTGGCACACAGATAGTTGATGAATTTGGGAGAGGGGAACTGGAGTATGCGTCCGTCGGGGGTGCGCCCGTAGGCCACCCCGCCGAGCAGCGCGCCCGCCACTGCGCCGATGACGATGCCGCCATGGGCTCCGGCGGCGAGGCCGATGAAGGCCCCGGCCAGCGAGGCCCCGGCTATGTAGGGGAGGCCGCGTCGCGACGAGGCGACGGCGGCGGGAAGGATGAAATTGAGCGCCACGACGATGATCATGGCAAGCCCCCAGAAGAGATAGGCTGACACAGTGAGGGTCACACCGGGCAACAGACCCGCCGTACACAGCGCCAGGAAGGCCAGCGCCGTACCGTAGGTGGTCTGTATGAAGGAGAATGCCACCGCCGAGACGATGAGTATGATGCAGAGTATGGCTATTGTCATCGGTGTTGTCTTTGTGTCTTATCTTGAGAACGTATTTATGGTGCCTAATGTTGTCACAGCAGGTAGCCGAAATATCTCAGCCGCTCCCTGAAGGCGCCTTCCCACCTCTCGGGCACCAGCACGCGGTATCCCTCGGCGCGGATCACATAGTCGGTCAGTACACTGTCTGACACCAGCAGTTCGTGCAGGTCGTAGGCGTCGGGGGCGACATCGAATATGACATAGCTGTCCTCGCACCGTCCGAAGCAGTTGCTCCGGGCCTTGAGCGCGGAGAAGAAATCCTCCCAGACGAGCGGCGGATTCTGGCATACCACCTGACGGAAGGAGGCTATCTTCTTGTCTATGTCGCGTGGAATGGCACAACCCTTGAGGAAAGTCTCGGGTGACACGGCATAGCGGCGCCCTCCAATCTCGCGTCCGAACTCAGACATCATCCCCTCATAAGGGTTGACCTCTCCCTCGGCCTTGATTATCAGGCGTTCCGAATCGAGGTCGAAGAGGTGAATCTCGGAGGGGGGCTCGTAGGTATATTTCTTGGTGAGCTTGAAGGCGTATGCCCCGAGTGGGGTCAGCCTGAAACGCCGCAGTCCCGAGAGGGCCGACGGGTCGGTGTCGGAGGGGACGGTGTATGCAGCCTCGACAAGTCCGAGCGACACCATCACGGCCACCACACCGAGAGCCGCGGGCACGGTGGCCTCCCTGAAGATATTGGCGGGGTTGAGGGTGTGCAGGGTGCGGGCGTTGCTCACGGATGTCTCGTCGAGAACCCTGAACGGCACCACGCGCACGGCGTTTGTCAGGTCCGGCATACCGTAGAGCGCGTCGTTGAGCTGCGAGGCTGTAATCCACCCGCAATCCTTGTCGGCGGTGAGCAGTGTGGTCACGGTCTGCCATATCGTGCGCAGGGTCGAGCCGTCGTATATCTTGAGGCCGGACTTGTCGATGAACTGCAGCACGGTGGCGGTCATCTCAGGCACATGCTGCGCCAGGGCTGTGACCATGGCCTTGACGGTATCCTGTGGCTGGGCGGCTTTTGACTCGCGGCGAACCATGGCGGCGTCGGCATATACGCCGTATGCGTTGAGCAGCATCGACGCACGCAGGTTGCGGGCGTTCTTGTCATCATCCTCGATGTCAAACTCGGTGAGCTTGAGCATCTTTGTGGCGCGGTTTACGGGGGCGGCACCTATCTTGAACTTGCCGCGCTCCAGCTTGCCGCTCAGGTACATGTTCTTGATGACGGGGAGCAGGGCCAGTGTCTCGGACTCGGTATTGATGAGCCTGATGGCCGAGTTGCCCGGTTCGGCCGTCTCGGGCGTCGGTACCGCAGGAGGCATCCCGAAGACGCCCGCGAACATCTTGCGCACGAAATCGGGGATGAAGAAATAGCTTGCCGAGCGATACCAGTGTCCGACCTGCATGAATCCGAACCAGCACATGGCCGCGACAGGTCGTGACGCGCTGCCGTAGTAGGACTGGCGCTTCTCCTCGAAGGGCGACTCGCCGGTCAGCTCCTTCATGCGGTTCTCCGAGATGTATATGTTGGCCAGAATCTCCATCCACACTCCCCGCTCGCTGTCGGTGATGATGTCGGCCAGTATGTGGCGGTTGGACTCCGAGGCATATATCTTGGCCACCATCTCGACCATCTCCTCCTTCTTGGTCTGTGTCTTGCGGGTCACGACATCGCGGATCTTGAGCATCCAAGACTCGTTTGACATGCGCATGAAATAGTCCGGGAAGGCTGCGGTGATCTGCTGGAGCATGGCGTGCAGCGCATCCTTGTTGAATGTGGCGTCGAGGTTGGCCTTGAGCCACTCGAAGGCGCGCTTGTCGTGGCAGGTGTCAAATATGATGAGCTTGTGGTCGCGGTCTATGTTCATGGCTATTTACCGAGTATGAAATTGATGTCTTCCTGAGAGAGCTGCTTTGATGTCGAGGCGTCGGCGCTGATGAGGTCGTCGAAGAGCTGGGATTTCTGTTCCTGCAGCAGACGTATCTTCTCCTCGATGGTATCGCGCGTGATGAGCGAGTAGGAGTGAACCTTGGCTTTCTGGCCCATGCGGTGCAGACGGTTGATGGCCTGCTCCTCGGCAGCCTTGTTCCACCAGGGCTCGAAGATGAACACCGTGTCGGCCACGGTGAGGTTGAGGCCTACGCCGCCTGTCTTGAGGGTCATCAGGAACACCATGCAGTTGCGGTCGTTGTTGAACCGCTCGACCACCTTGCTGCGGTTGGTGGTGGCGCCTGTCATCACCTCATAGTCTATGCCGAGCCTGGAGAGGCGTTCGCCCGTGAGCTCCAGTCCGGCGATGTAGTTGAAGAAGACCACGCACTTGTGGCCGTTGGCCACGGCGTCGGCCACCTGCTCGACCAGTTCCTCGAGCTTGGGCGAGTGCACGCGCCCGTCGGTGAGGCTCTCGGGCACCGAGGCGATGCGCCTCAGCTCGGTCAGGGCCTGGAACATGACGAACTGCGATTTCTTTATTCCCTCGGCGGCTATAGAGTTGTTTATCTTCTCCTGATAGAAGCGTCGGCGCTGCTCGTAGAACTCGGCCTGGTCCTTCTCCATCTCGACATAGAGTGTCTGCTCCACGCGGTCGGGGAGCTCGGTGAGCACATCCTTCTTGAGGCGGCGCAGCATGAAGGGGAATATCCTGCGCCGCAGCGACGCCATGGCGTCCTTGTCGTCGTCGCGCATGATGGGGCCCGCATAGCGGCGGTTGAAGTCGTCGATGTCGCCAAGCATCCCCGGGTTGAGGAACCTGAACAGCGAGAAGAGTTCCGACAGGTTGTTCTCGAGCGGTGTGCCGCTCAGGGCCAGACGGTGGTCGGCCTCCAACAGATAAATGGCACGGGTGGTCTGCGCCTCGATGTTCTTGATGTTCTGGCTCTCATCGAGTATGACATAATGGAAACGCTCTTTCGAGAATTTCTCGATGTCATTCCTTACCATGGCGTATGTGGTGAGGATGACGTTTGCCTTGCGGGCCTCGTCCATGTCGCGGTCGAAGGCATAGTATATATATGTGCTCAGGTCGGGACAGAACCTCTTTATCTCGTTCTGCCAGTTGAATATCAGGCTCCTGGGCATAACTATGAGCGACGGCTGCTCCTGACCGGGATATATGGCCGAGAGCATCGCTATGGTCTGTATGGTCTTTCCGAGGCCCATGTCGTCGGCCAGACATCCGCCCAGGTTGTTGTCGTAGAGGTGGCGTATCCATTTCACTCCCTCGGTCTGGTAGGGACGGAGCACGGCTTGCATGCGTGGCAGGTCGAGGGTCTGCGAGGAGAGGTTGTTGAATCCCTCGTAGACCTCGCGCTGCCGCTCGAATATCTTCGGGTCGAGCTTGTGGTTGAGCAGTTCCTCGATGTCGGGGAGGTCGAAATAGTTTATCCTGACATCCTTCCCGGCGTTGCGCTTGTCGCCGAAGATGCGTTCCAGACGCTTCATGTATGCGTCGTCGAGCACGGCGCGTGTGCCGTCCTTGAGGGTGACGTACCTGTCGCGGCGGTATTGCTCGAAGAGCTTGCCGAGCGAGATTTCCTCGTCGCCTACCTCGACGGTTGCGTCGCCCTCCAGGAAGTCGATGCCCGAGCGGAACTTCATCGACAGCTTGGGCTTGACGGGACTCACCTTGTACTCGCGCAGCCTGTCGGTGCCGAGTAGGCTGAAATCGTGCAGCAGCACCGGGAGCGCCTTGAGCAGGAACGGTCCGGCCACGCTGTGGGGTATGATGAATGTGTCGCCGTCGAGATAGACCTCCTTTGCCTCCTTGCGCGAGGGGGCGTGACGGGCAATAAGCTTGTTTACCGAGTCTATGTCGTCCTCGATGCGGTGGGGCTGGACGGGGCGTACAGTCACCTTGCCGTCCATCCCGACCGAGGCTATGTGTGTCAGCTCGAAGCGGCGCAGGAAATCCTCGTCTACACCGCGCACGGAGGCGGTGACACGCAGGTGCAGGGCCATGTCCGAATCGACTTTCTCGAAGACGAGTGTGGGGCGGCAGGTCACCTCCTCGGTGCTCATCTCGACCGTAGTGCCGTCATACTCGAGCTCGAAATTGTCGACATAGCTGTAGACGACCGACAGGAACTGCTCTATCATGTCTGGCGAGAAGCGCGAGGCGAAGAAGGAGAGCCGGGAATAATTGTCGCCCATGGGCCGGACGGGATAGAGGCCGTTGCGAGTGATGGCGAAATTGTCTGCTACAGGTGTGAAGTTGGCGGCTTCCTCGTCGACGGTCAGTGACTCCTGGGGTATGTGCAGCAGCCAGCGCGGACTGAGCAATCCTTCGGGTGTACGCTCGATGCGCAGCACAAGGTTGGCTATGGTGTCGTAGGGATAGAGTCTTGACCCGTTCGGACCCAGGATATTGTCGCAGTGCACGAGCTGATAGAGTAGATAGGGGTGCTGCGCGAGGCTCACGCCGGTGTTGTCATCCTCCCTGCCCCATGATATGTTGAACCGGTTCTCGCGTCTGATGCTCTCCATGGCCTTGAGCAGCATGGCCTGTTCGCCGCGATAATAGCGGTAGTCGGGCGTGATGGCATCGCCGTTGCTGTCGACAGCGGCCAGACGCGCAGACCCATCGGATGCCATGTAGATCTTGAAGAAGAATGTGCCGTCAGAACCACGCGAGGCGGCATCGCCGCTACCATGTACAAGTCTCCGGGTAAGATTAGGAAGGAAATCAGCAGACATAAAGCAAGTTGAAACTATATTTTACAAATATACTAATAAAACTACCTGCCCGATTGCAGGAGTATGTTAAAAAAATGAAATTGAAACGTGAGGCATATAGCGTGAGAGCGGGTCAATCAGTAGCCGCGGTGGTTGCGGCGTGCGGCGGACATAGTCTCGCGAAGACCGCCACGGGCGAGGAAATCAGCCTCGATTTTCTTGAGTACCTTGGCGAGCATCGCGTCGAGCTGCCGTATGTTGGTGAGCATTATATTGGCGACGGTCTCCGGGGTGCGCCCCTCGCATTTGGCTACTATCTCTGATGGGTCGTCGTGGTCGCGGCAATATTGGCGTGCCTGTGCGGTGCGTGGGTCGTCGGGTGGCCATGTGGTCAGTTTATGCTGCCGCAGGTAGTCACCATAATCTTCGGCCAGCTCGCGCAGCGAGCCTTTGGCAACACCAATCAGCTTGATGCACATCTCGATTGAGACGGTGCCGTCGCTTACCCCCTCGACGATGTTCTGTTTGCACGATCGCGCCGCCTGGCGCATCTGGTCGATGGTGCGCGAGCCGTGTGGCAGATAGCGGTTTATGAACATCTCGGTGACGTCGCATATCACGACCGACTTGCGGTAGACATTCCAGTTGGAGTAGTCGCCCGCGATTCTGAGGAAAGAGTTGGACATGGTGAGGTGGGGTAAGGTGGATGAGTTGTATAAATGGGATATATAAGTTTTATAAATTATATAAGAATTATAAGAATTATAAGAATTATAAGAATTATAAGAATTATAAGAATTATAAAATTTATATACCCCTCTATCTTGGTTTAAACCAGAGAGGCCCGCCCGAAGGCAGGCCTCTGTGATTTAAAGTGTGCTGACAAGTTTACTTATAGAACTTGTTGATGTTGTTCTTGATCTTGTTGTTGCCGAGGAGGATGGCGGGGAGCATGTTGGCCATGCGTCCTGCGCCGCGCTGCTGGCCGAAGCGGATGGCGCTCTCGTCATAGCTGTAGGGGCGGCCTTCGTTGTCGATGTTGAGTACCTGGAGTACAACAACAGAGTTGTTTGCCTGCATGGGACCTACGAGCTGACCGGCCTTGGCGGCGGCCACGCGGCCCTGTACGGCGGCCTCGTTCATGCCGATGCCGGGAATCATGTACTGCGAGAGGTTGACGGTGGTGGTGTCGACCTGTGCGCCCATCACGGCTGCATATCCGGCCACATCCTTGGCTTTGCCCTGATAGTCGGCGAGGAGCTTGGCAGCCTTCTTGTTGTTGAGTGCCTTGGCCGAGAGGGCGGCGTTGACCTGCGGGTCGCGGGCGGGACGGTAGTCCTCATAGATGTCGTCGAGTGCGACTGCGATGAAGCGGCCTGTCTGGATGTCGCCGAATACGGGAGATACCTGGCCCTTCTTGGCGTCCATGGCCCATGCTACTGCCGAATGGCTCTCGTTGAGGTTGCCGATCATGGGCGACGATGCGGTGACGTAGGCGGGGAAGGTGGTGAAACCGGCTGCCTGTGCGCTGTCGGCGAACTCCTTGGCGGTCTTGTGCGAGTTGACGTATGTCTGGAGGCCCGACTCAAGGTCGTTGACTGTGGCGTTTGAGGGCTCGACGGTATATGTGGCCATCGCGAGGTCATATACTGTGGTGGGGACGGCACGCTCGGCTACGCGGACGATGCGGCCACCCTGGGCGAGTGTGTCGGGAGCGAAATATGTGCCTGTGGCGCGGCCCTCGATGAGCTCGGTCACCATGGCCGAGTTGGGGTCGAGCAGCGAGATCTCGCTTGCCTTCTGGCTCTGTGCCACGAGGGGAGAGGCGGCTACGGAGTCGAATGATACGCCCGAGTTGAGCACTGCAACGAGCGAGTCGATCTGTGCGCGTGTGCCCTGTACGGCCATGAAATCGAGTGTCACCTTGTCCGAAGCCTGGGTCTTGCCCATGAGCTTGGCGAGGGTGTAGTCGTTGCCGTTGCGGCTGACGAGGGCGGCACGGCCAGTCGAGAGGGTGTCGAGCACTGCCTTGAGACGTGCCTGACGGTCGACATCGGCCTGCGAGAGCTTCTGGGGCTCGACGACAAAGGCCGAGAGCTCGGGGAGGCCCTGTGCCTCGGTCGAGTTGTTGAGGGCTACGAGAGCGTTCTCTACGGTCTGCTGTCCGGCAAGGAGGTCGGCCTGCGAGGGCACGATATTGACCGAGATATAGTTGACGAGGCGGGTGGGCTCTTCAATCTTGTACTGGCCCTTCTCCTCGTTGTAGATGGCGTTGATGTCAGACTCCTCGACCTTGAAATCAGCGTCGGGAAGCGAGCTGAGATCCTTCTTGGCATAGAGGACGGATGCTGTCGAGGCCATGTCGTCGTAGATGGCGCGTGCATCGAGGTCGTTGGCTGCGAGCACACCGCCGAAGAGGTTCTGGAACTTCTGCTGCAGAAGCATCTTCTCGACATTGCTCTCGAGCTCTACCCAATACTGCTGGAGCTGCACGGCCTGGTCCTGAGGCATGTTGTATTTGGTGGGATTGTATGCCATGTCGTGGAGGGTGGCGGCGTCAGGGAAGCCGAACTGCTGTACCATGCGGTCTACAGTTGCCGAGTTCTTGCCTACCATCATCTCGGTAAGCTCGGCGTCTGTCACGACGATGCCGAGGTTCTTGATCTCCTCGTCGAAGAGTTTCTCGGCTATCATGTCGTTGAGCACGCGCTGCTGGAGCACTGCGGCGTCGGTCGATTTGCGGCCTGCCTGCTGCTCCTGCTGCTGGGCCTGCTGCACGCGGCGCTGGAACTCCTGGATATCTACTTTCTGGTCGCCGGCTGTGGCGATGGTTGTCCCGGTGCCGAAGAGAGTGCGCCCGGAGGTAAAGAAGTCACCGATGATAAAAGCCAGCAAGGCGGCTCCAACGATGATGAGCAAGAGCACTGACTTGCTACGGATTTTTTCGAGTGTTGCCATTCTTATGTTTAGATGATTTTTGTTTATTAGCTAAGGTCGAGATTGGTTTGCCATGCAATTAACGCACAAAGTTACAATATTTTCGGTTTAATTCAAAGAACGTGGCATATAATATGTCTAAAAAATGGTCAGTTTCGCTCGATTTCGATTATTCCGCCATATTGCGGACGCAGCCCGAAGATGTCGTCGGGGGGCGAGGGATGCCTCCAGAGGGCAGCATGCATCACTGTCCCTCCGTGTGCGAAGACCAGCGCCGACCGGGCGCCCGTGGCCATGAGAGACTCCATGAACGAGGTAACCCGCGCGGCATGGTCGGCAAACGACTCGCCGCCTGTCGCCGCGACGTGCCTCCAGTCGTCATACCACATCTGCAGCCGGGGGTCGGTGATGTCGTCCCACCGCTGCATCTCCCAGTCGCCGAAATTCATCTCCATGAGTCTCGGGTCGCGGATAGCCCAGGGATATCCGCACGCCTCGGCCAGCATGACGCAACGGCTCGAGGGTGAGGTGTACACGGCGTCGAAATCCCTTCCGTCAAGCTGTGCGGCAACCTCGGCGGCCTCGCGTGCGAAGCCGGATGCCACAGGGACATCCGTATGTCCGTAGCACACTCCGGGTGGTACATCGACCGAGGTATGGCGCACTAAAACCAAATACACTTTTTAATGAGGAATGAGGAATTATAAATTAGAAATTAGGAATTTAACAATTTCCTGAGGGCTTTGAGGCAGGGGAGGGCGGCAATGAGGCCGACGGGGAGGATGGCCCAGGGTGTCCACAGGTAGGCGGTGACGGCTCCGGCGATTGAGAGCAGCAGCGAACCGGCGAACAGCCTGACCACGGGTCGCGCCATGCGCAGCCTGTAGACGCGGAAATAGACGGGTCCGATGACTGCGAGAGAGAGTATCGTCGAGACAGAGAACGAGGCTCCGAGACCCGACATTCCACAGAGCGCATATCCCGCGATGGCCGCTGCAAGGGTGATGGTGTCGCAGAGGGCTTCGGTGATGATGTATGTGCGTCCGTCCCCTCTGGCAAGGATGATGAACGACCAGCACCATACGCACACCCTGGCGACCATGCCGGGGAGCGCGAGGATGACGTATGGCACTGCCCCCGTGAACTCTGACGAGTAGAGTATGGTCACGGCTATGCTGACAAACGGCATGAATATCAGTATCAGCGGGAGCATGGTGAGCAGCAGTACCAGCACCTCGTGGCTGACAAATGTCTGCTGGCGCATGGGCGACTCTGACGCTGCCGCCAGTCGGGGATAGAACTCGGTGCCGAGGGCGGCGAAGACCATGCCGACATAGCGGTTGACCATGGTGTATCCGGCCTGGAAGATGCCGACCTCTGATGTGCCTCCACGGGTGTTGATGTAGGTGATGAGGATGTAGTTGAGCAGTTCGGTGAAGGCGGCGGCGACGGTCATGAAGGCTCCGAGACGCAGCATGGGGCCTCCTGTGCGCCACAGGTCGCCTGATGTCGTGCGCACCGGGGCAAGACGGCTGCGGTATAGGTGTGCGGCGGCATATCCGGCCGCCGAGTAGGCGATGATGGAGGGAATGATGCCCGTGTCACCGAGAAAATAGACGAGCGGTAGGCATGCGAGCAATCCCGCGACGCTGGCCCACAGGGTGGATGATGCGAGCTGCCTGAGCTCGCCGCGCCCCTGCATTACCGATTGTTCGCCGGCACATGCCGAGTTGAGCAGCACGCCCGCGGCGAGGAGGGCGAAGGGGAGGGTGTAGCCGTAGTCGCCGAATGTGCGGATGCTGAATACAGGGGCGGTGGCTGTCATCACCACAGCTCCGGCCACTCCGAGCAGCCATCCCCAGCGGCGCGTGACAGCCGAGATGAGGTCGCGCCTGTCGGGTGAGGCTGCGGCTATCTCGCGCACCGAGCTGCTGCGCAGGTTGAGCTGCGTTATGGTCGAGATAAGTGTGATAGCGGCGTTGTAGATGGTGAACAGGCCCAGTCCGGTGGCACCGATCCACTGGGCAACGCACTTGACCCTCACCACACTGCACAGTATGGTGAGCACCTGCAGCGACCCGAAGAGCCCCATGGCTTTCATGGCCGAGCGTGACAGTGACTGGCGGTGTCCTATCTTCTCCATGGCGGGGTGTATCTGAATGTCGCCCTGAGTGCCCCGGCTGTCATGTGCCAGAGCGCGGGGAGCAGCCGCATGCGTCCGGCCCTCCATCCGCGCCATGCCTTGAGGGGTATGCGCAATGGTGCAGTGACGGGATATTCGAGGGCCAGACAGGCGCCCGTGCCCCTGAGTGCCGCGGGGTCTGTCATGGCACGGAGCCCGGTGGTGGGGCCGTTGTGGCGGCAGATGACGGTGGGGATGAAGCGTGCCTCTATCCCCATGCGGCGTGCGGTGAGCAGGAAGATGGTGTCCTCGCCTACAGACCAGTGCCGTGAGCCGGGGCCGAAATCTGATGAGAACCTGAGGCGTCCGGCCCGGCTGTCGCGTCTGACGGCTATCTCGAAGGTTGTCTGGAAGAATCCCTTAGGCAACTTGTGGAGGCTACATTCATGGGCCGGATATGGTTTCGCATCCTCCCCTTCATACATGAATGAGGCCATCTCCATCCCGGGTCTCTCCTCGAATGCCCGGACCACAGCTATGAGCCTGGAGGGGGTATATATGAGGTCGTCGTCGGCCATCAGCATTATGTCGGCTGACGATTTCGCGATGGCATTGTTGCGGTTGTTGCTGACTCCCGGAGTGTCAAGACGGTATATCAGTATGTCGTCCCTGCAATCGAAATACCCGGGTACGGGTGCGTCTCCGTGTGCCTGCCACGAAACGATGTAGCGCACTCCGCCGACGCGCGGCAGGTTCATCGACTCCACGCGCCGAAGCCCCTCGGGCGAGTGGGTGGCTATGAGCACATCGAGTGTCAGGCTCATGAGGCGGATTCTTTTTCGGCGAGACGCCGCTGCCAGAAACTCAGGAAACGGCGCGCCACGGTGACGCAATCGTTATGCTTTACCACAAACTCGCGCCCCTCGAGTCCGCGGGGTCTTATGGACGCAGGGTCGAGCACGGTTTTCTCGAGCTGACCGAACACGGATTCATAGTCGGGCTCGACATGTATGACGGGGCGCATGCTCTCCTCGCCGATGAAGCGGTAGTATCTCTCGTCGCCGCCGCTCACGGTGTTGAGCCCCATGGCCATGGCCAGGAGGGCATTGGTGGCGGGGGTGTAGCTGTAGAGCTGGTCGAGCACCACATGGGCGCTACGGAGTATCTCGAGATATTCCCGGTAGGGACGGTTCTCGACAATCACGAGTTCGGCCTTGTCCGGGTGCCTTTCGGTCACGGCCCGTGCCGCCGCCTCGAGTATGTCCGTGCCCTTCTCGGTGAGGCGTCCGCGGTGGCGCCCCAGGAATAGGCGAACCTTGCCGATACGGTCGGGGAGGTGGACAGGCGTTATTGCCGATGTCTCGATAGGGATGCCTCCGTATGCGATGCGGTCGGGCGGGAGTGTGCGCCGTAGGGCCACGTCATACTCCCACAGCACCGGGACGGCACCATCTATATGGCTGTAGAAATGTCTGCTGTAGTCTGTGAGCTCGGGCCCCTGCCATGCGGCAAGTATCTCGGGGCGCTCGAGTGCGTATGGCGATGGCTTGCCGAAGATGCGGAACTCGTTGTATTGCAGCTCAGTGTCCGGGTCAAGGCACTCCCCGACATAGTTGGGGTCAGTCTCGAGCGCCGTCAGGAATACGCCTCGGTTGCGGGGGAGCAGATAGTCGAATATCGCCCGGATGCGGTGAGGGCGCAGGTCGAGGAACCCTTGTCCGGCCACGCTCACGATGTCGTGGCCCGTGAGGCGCCTCTTGAGCCCGGTCTGAAGGCGCGTCCACAGCCATAGGCCGCCAAGTTTGCCCGGCAGCCGCCGTGACAGGTCTATGTCACGTTCTGTATCCATCCATCCCGACCCCTCTGAGGCCACGGTGACCTCATGACCCAACGCCCTTAGCCCGGTGGCGAGGGCGCGGTGGCAGTTGCTGGCATCGCGCAGCAGCAGTATGTCGAGCGGACGGTCCGGCATCACTCTCTCAGAGCTCCTTGCGGAATGCACGGCGGCGGCGGTGGAGACGTTTCTCGAAATAGTCCCACTGTGACTGCACGTTGAGGTTCTCCTCGAGCTCAAGATTGGTCTCGGCAAACTTTACGCCGTCGCGGATGTATAGGTTAAGCAGGTCGTAGAAGAAGAGCGAGTTGACCCCCTTGGCCTGATATTCGGGCTTGACGGCTATGAGCAGCAGGTCGACCACATCGTTCTTGCCGCGCAGCGCGCGCCACAGGTGCCACCACCCGAAGGGGAAGAGCTTACCGCCGCTCTTGCGCAGGGCTGCCGACATCGAGGGGAGCGAGATACCCACGCCGATGAGCTTGTCGTCGGCGTCGACCACAAGGCTCACATAGTCCAGACGTATCAGGCTCAGATACATGTCGATGTAATAGTCAATCTGTTTCTCGGTCAGGGTCGAGTAGCCGTAGAGGTTGTCGTATGCCTCGTTGATGAGGCGGAAGAGGGCCTCGCCGTACTCGGCCTTTATCTTTGATGCCGAGGTGTATTTGACTATGCGGAGATTGTGCTTCTTCATCACGATCTCGGCTATGCGGGTCATCTTGTCGGGCACCTTGTCGGGCACCTTGATGCGGAACTCTATCCAGTCGGTGTCCTTGGTGTAGCCGAGGCGCTCCATGTGGCGCGGGTAGTAGGGGTAGTTGTATATGGTGGCCATGGTGCCCATCTCGTCGAAACCGTCGATGAGCATACCCTCGTGGTCCATGTCCGAGAATCCCATCGGGCCTATGATTTCGGTCATGCCCCGGTCGCGGGCCCACTGCTCGGCAGTGCCGAAGAGCGCGTCGGTCACCTCGTCGTCGTCGATGAAGTCGACGAATCCGAAACGGGCCTGGCGTTTGCCGCTCTTCTCGTTGACCAGACGGTTGATGATGGCGGTGATGCGGCCGACGGGCTTGCCGTCGCGCCATGCCATGAACGACTGGGCCTCGCATATCTCGAAGGCCGGATTCTTGGAGGGGAGCAGGGTGTTCACATCGTCAAATATGAGCGGCGGCACGAAACAGGGGTTTCCGCGATACAGGTCGATGCCGAACTTCACGTACTCGGTGAGCTCGCTCTTGACGGGGTTTATGGGCTTGACTGTTACAGACACTGATTATGCTTGCAAGATGTTTCGGGTTGTGATGTCCATGGTCATCTCTGCGGGCGCGGTCTGCGGCATGTCGTCGGCCATGCGCGACTCGGGGCGCAGCGACGAGTTGAGCCACAGGAGTATGGCTATCATTGCCAGCAGGAAGATGATGATGGCGATGTATATCATGTTGGTGCGCTTGGGCTCGAGGGCCAGGCGCAGCGCGCTCAGCGAGCGGTATCGCCGCGAGGGGTCCGGGTTGGTGCATCGGGCCGCCACGCGCTTAAGCCTCGGGTCGGGGTCGGGCACGGCGTCGAGGGCCTCCTGAAGCAGCACGCCATAATTATATATGTCGTCTGCGGTGTCGGCATGGCTCAGGGCGGTCTTCTGGTCGAAGCCCACGTCTATGAGCTTGAGATTGCCGATATTCTCGGTGAAGATGACGCGCTGTGAGTTGAGGGGGTGGTGTGCAAGGTGGTTGACCTGGATATAGTCGAGCGCGTCGAGCAGCTGATGGTGCAGTTTGTAGATGTGCTCGGAGGTGACCTTGCCCTCGCGTATCAGCTTGGCGAGCGAGTCGCCGTAGACATCATCGGTGATGATGCACAGTCCCAGGCCGGGAACCTCCTCGAGGTCGTTGATCATGATGATGTGCGGATGGGCGAGGTTGTATCTCACCTCAAACTCCTTGTTTATCATCTCCTCATACTCGGGAATCCCCTTCAGCTCGGGGCGCAGAGTCTTAAGCATGAGCCATTTGCCATGCTTCTTGGCTGTATAGACGTGATAGAACTCCTCGTCCCACTCGGGCAGGTGCTCAATCTCGGTCCATTTTGAGGTATTGTCGTCCATCGGCTTGGGTTTTAGACTGCAAAGGTAAGAAAAAAAATTAAAAGAGAGGAGGTTTTGTCCTCAGACAAGTCAGACGTGTCGGACTTGTCTGACACGTCCGACCTGCCTGAGGTTATTTTTTTGCGAATTTCTTGCCGGTCCAGGTGTAGGTGAGGGTGGGGCGGAGGGAGGGTGAGATGGTCTCGTAGAGGTCGGGATCCATGAACTTGCCGAGGTTGTTGGTGAGGGTCAGTGACGATGTGGCGGGGTCGTAGACGTATGATGCCAGCATGAACGGTGTCATGGCGGTGACGGTGGCGAGGTCGCCCCCGGGGTTGAGCCAGTCCTTCCATCCGGGCTTCGTGAAATAGGCCGCCGTGTCGAGGGGACGCCACGCCGAGTCGTAGAAGCTGATGCTCGAGTCGAGACCGGGGGTGGCGACGGTGGATATGACGGCCATGATGGTGTCGCTGCCCGCATTGAGCAGCACGAGCTGTGCCGTCGACGAGTCGGTGAGGCGCACGGTGACATCCGAAGGTGTCATCGACGTGATGGCCGAGCGTCCGTCGAGGTTGTTGGCCGTCGGGGTGGTCATGTTGTTGTTATAGTAGTCCAGCATGTCGAGCCGCGCGTTGCGGTCGAGCAGCGGGAAAACCGACGCGGGGGCCGAGGCAAAGGCGTCGCCAGCCTGCAGACCCTGCGCCGTGGCCACAGGCACTCCCATGAGGAGTGCGAGGGCCGTCAAGGCGAGAGTGTGGAGTTTCATTTCTTATCTTTCTTTTTCTTCTTGTCTGCTATCTTCGAGTAGTCGCGGTCGGCCACGGCAATCTCGGAGTGTATGCGTTTGCCGTAGAAGTCGGCGCCGGTGAGGGCACCCACCACCTTGCGGGCGTCGGACTTGCGCACGTCGAAGAGCGAGTATGAGGGGAGCAGGTCGATGCGGCCCACGTCGACACGTTTGCCCTGCACGAGCTTGTTGAGCATGTCGATGAGGTTTCCGGCAAAGAATCCGTCCCTCTTTCCCACATTAATATATATACGTTCCATGCCGCGGGCAGCGGTGCGGCGGTCTTTGTCGGCTTCGTTGGCGGGGCGCGATGTGTCGAGGCCGTTCTTGGAGCGGCGCTCCTTCTTGTCGGCCTTGGGCTTGACATCTATGAAGTCGATGTCGGGGACACCCTTGTAGTATTCGAGCAGACGATTGAACTCGAGCGAGATTACGCGCTTGAGCAGGTCCTCCTCCGAGAGCCATTCGAGCTTGCGCGAGATGCCGGGAAGATAGCGGGCAATCTCCTCCTCGTTCACCTTGACGCGCTCGATGCGGTCGGCGAGGTTGTAGAGCTGCTTCTCGATGATATGCTCGGGGGTGGGTACCTTGAGGTGCTCGAATGTCTTGCCTATGATGCGTTCTATCTCGCGCAGGCGTCCCTGCTCGCGCGAGTGGATGATGGCAACCGAGACGCCCGACTTGCCCGCACGGCCCGTGCGGCCCGAGCGGTGGGTGTAGACGGCCACATCCTCGGGCAGTCCGTAGTTGATGACGTGCGTGAGGTCGCTCACGTCGAGTCCGCGGGCGGCGACGTCGGTGGCCACCAGCAGGGGCACCACGCGGTCGCGGAATTTCTTCATCACGATGTCTCTCTGCTGCTGCGACAGGTCGCCGTGCAGCGACTCGGCATTATATCCGTCGCGTATCAGGTTGTCGGCAATCTCCTGGGTGTCGCGGCGCGTGCGACAGAATATGATGGCATATATGCCGGGCGAGTTGTCGACTACGCGCTTGAGGGCGAGATACTTGTCCTGGGCCTTGACCATATAATATATGTGGCGCACATTCTCGGCCCCCTCGTTGCGCGAGCCCACGACAATCTCCTCGTAGTCGTGCATATAGCGCTTGGCTATGCGCAGTATGTCTGCGGGCATCGTGGCCGAGAAGAGGAGCATCTTGCGCTGCTCGGGCACATGGGCCAGAATCTCCTCGATAGAGTCGAGGAAACCCATGTTGAGCATCTCGTCGGCCTCGTCGAGTACCACGGTGGTCACATTGTCGAGCTTGACGACGCCGCGCTTGATGAGGTCGATGAGGCGTCCCGGGGTGGCCACGATGACCTGTGCCCCGGCGCGTAGCGCGCGTATCTGGCTCTCGATGCTCGAGCCGCCGTAGACGGGAATCACTTTGACGCCGGGAATATATTTCGAGAAGTCGGCGAGGTCGCCTGCTATCTGGAGGCAGAGCTCGCGGGTGGGCGAGAGTATCAGGGCCTGTGTGGCACGGGTGTCGGGATCCACGCGCTGCAGCACGGGGAGTCCGAATGCGGCTGTCTTGCCTGTGCCTGTCTGGGCAAGGGCCACAATATCGTTTGCATCGCCAAGGAGACGGGGAATCACACGTTCCTGTATGGGCATGGGTTGTTCGAAGCCGAGCTCCTCGACTGCACGTCGCAGAGGCTCGCTGACCCCTAATTCTTCAAAAGTCTTCATTGTCTATTGGAATTGATAATTTTCTTGTTGTTATGTGCGGCCTGTCATCTCACCCAGGCTGTCGGATTGAGTTTTGTGCGCTCGTTGCGTACCTCGAAATGCAGCTCAGAGACGTCGCGTCCGGCGGCACGGGCTATCGTGCCGATGGTCTGTCCGGCCTTGACCTCCTGTCCCTGCGATACGGCGACGGACGAGAGCCCGGCATAGACGGTGACGTAGCTGCCGTGGCGCAGCATGACGATGCTGCCGTAGCCGTCCTGACGGAATATGGCTGACACGGTGCCTCCGAATACAGCCCTCGCCGAGGAACCTGCCCCGGTCTCTATGTCGATGCCCGAGTTGTCGACCCACACATGACTGAGGGTAGGGTGGGGCTGCCGTCCGAAGCGGCGCACAATCTTGTATGAGCCCCCGACGGGAAATAGCATGCGCCCCTTGTTCTGGGCGAAGGAGCCGGTGAGGCTCGATGGCGATGTCGCTGCGGCCTTTTTTGTCACGGCCTTGGATGACGCCACCTCTGCCGCCGAGGGGGTGTCGGCGCCCTTCCCCGGCGATTTGGGGGCCGTAGAGGCCTTTCCGGCTTTTGCAGCCTTCCGGCGCTGTTCGGCCTCACGCTGCTCCTTCTTCTTGCGCTCGGCTTCCTCGCGGGCTATGCGCTGCTGCTCCTCGGCTATGAGGCGGTCGAGCTGGCGGTCGAGGGCGGCTGCCTTGCGTTGCTGTTCCTTGAGCTGTGCGCGCAGACGCGAGTCTTCCTTGCGCAGCGACGCCACGAGCTGCCGCGACTGGTCCTGTTTGTCACGCAGCACGCGCTGCTGCTCCTCGGCGCGCCGCCGCTCGACATCCTGGGTGTGGCGCAGCGACGTGAGGTGCTGGCGGCTCGAGGCTATGCGGTCTACGGCACGGTTTATCTCTGCGGCCTTGTTCTCGCGCCACGACGCGAAGCGCCTCAGGTATCTCAGGCGGCTCCACGCCTCGGAGAATGATGATGACGAGAAGAGGAAATTGATGGCGTCGAGGCTTCCCGCCGATGGCTGCAGACGTGCCATGGCCTTGGCATACGAGCGGCGCAGCCCCTCGAGATCGCGCTCGAGGATGGCTATCGAGTCGGAGGTGAGGCGTATCTGACCCCCGATAGAGTCGACATGCGAGCGCAGGCGGTTGACGGTGGCGGTCTGTGTCTCGATGTCGGCGTTGAGCGAGTTGAGCTGTCCCATGCGGCGGTTCAGCTCCTCGTTTGTGCGGTCTATCTTCTGTGCGGTCTCCGAGATTACTTTCTGTGCCCGTGTCTGCTCGCGGCGCACGTTCTCGACAGACTGCGGCTGCTTGGGCGCACTCTTGCGGGTGCGCCGACGCGAGGCACCCTCCGCATCGGCAGGGACGCAGAGGGCGAGCATCACAGTGGTGAGGAGTATGGTGGCTGCGCGGCGCGGAATCATATCTTGGAGAGTGACTTGAGCAGGGCCGAAGCGGTGATGCGCCGGTAGCCCGACGGGATGGCGAAGGGCTTGGGCGACGTGCCGTCGTCGATGCTCAGGCGGTTGTGGTTTATGTCTATCTCCGCACACAGCGCCTTGCCCTTGACCTTGGCGTTGATGTCTATCCCGCAGGGGCGCGCGGGGCCGTCGGCGGGATTGGAGAAATCCGAATAGCTCACCGTGGCCGAGTGGGTGCCATAGCTCAGGGCGAGCGACCTGACAAGATTGTCGGGGAGTGTGACCTCGAAGGTGTAGTCCAGCTTGCCTCCGGCCTTCGGGGGTGTCACGGTGTAGGCCGAGGCCGACACCGGGTCGATGCGGGCGTCCTTCATGTCGGGGGTGTCCTTGCCGAGCGTGAAGAGCTGGCCGAGGAGTATGGACTGCAGGTTGCCCACGTTGGCCGGGAATCCTCCCAGAAGCTCGGGGATGCTCTCGGCTACATAGACGCGGTTGAGCTTGACATACCCGAACACCGAGTCCTGTGTCACGTCGAGCGCGCCCACCTCCATGCCCAGGAAGCGCATGGAAATCCTTATCTCCCTGTCGCGCACCATAGTCATGGTGCCGCTGACCTTGGGGAGCGACGAATCCCTGACCTTGACGCTGACGGGCACCGAGAGTGTCTGCCACGGCGTGGCGGCGACGGCAGCCAGGTCGCGGGCTTTCTGTGTGGCGCCGTTTGCCGTGACAGGGGCACCGGCGCCGGTGTCGGCGCTATGGCGCGACGACGAGCATGAGGCCGTGAACATTGCCGTCACGGCGATGAGGGTAAGTACGGAGAGAAGGGTGAGGGATGGACGTCTGAGGGTCATCAGTGATATATGTTCTTGTTCTTGACTTTGAGTTTGAGTGATTCGTTGCCGGGGTCGAGCTTCAGCGCCTTCTTCCAGAACTCTACAGCCTCGGCGGGCTCGCGGTCCATGAAATATATGTCTCCGGCATGCTCGAGTATCTCGGCGCCCGGCTCCGGGTCGAGACCGAGGGCCTTGTCTATCACCTCGCGGGCCTTGGCATAATCCTTGCGCTTGAACAGCACCCAGGCATAGGTGTCGAGGTCTGTGGGGTTCTCGGGGTCGGCCGCCACTACCTTCTCAATCATGGCGAGCGCACGGTCGAGCTCGATGTCGTTGCAGGCCATGAAATACGCGCAGTTGTTCATGGCCAGGAGGTTGTCGGGATTATAGACCAGGGCCTTGTCATAGAGGGTGAAGGCGCTGTCGGCGCGTCCGAGCTGATAGAGGTTGTCGGCCATGGAGGTATAGAGGGCCGAGATGGCGTTGACGTCGGTCGAGTCGGTGAGCTCGAGAGCCTTGCCGTACTGGGCCAGCGAGCGGTCATACTCCTTTTTCATCGCATAGAGCGAGCCGAGCTTGAAATGCTGCGAGGGTTCGTCGGGATAGTAGTGCATGGCGCGCATGATGGCGTCTTCGGCGCGGTCATAGTCGTCGGTCTGTATGTAGAGGCTCGACAGCAGGTCCCATCCGTCGGGGTCGGCGGGATTGAGGCCAAGGGCCTGTTCCTCCTGTTCGGCTGCAGCCGCGAAATCGCGCGCGTCGGTCAGGTAGGCCGCATACATGCCGCGTATGGGGTGCTCGAGGGGATGCTGCACCACAAGGGTGTCGAATAGCTGACGGATGCGCGGACGCTGCAGCGAGTCGGCATACATCTCCTGGATATACGAGCGGAGTATGTTGAGCTTGGTGTCTACGTTGAGGTTGTCCTGCTTGAGGGCCATGAACACCTCGCGGTCATAGCCCACCGAGTCGCCCTGCGACTTGTAGAAATTGGCCTTGGAGAAATATGCGTATCCGCTCGACGGGTCGAGCTCGATGGCGCGGTCGTAGAAGTCTACGGCGCGGTCGGGCTTGCCGAACATGTTGTATATGTCGCCCGAGAAGACGTTGAAGTCCGAGCTTGTCGGGCGCGCCTGGCGCAGACGGTCGGCCTCGGCGAGTATGGCGGCGGTGTCGCCGCGCAGATAGAATATCTGTATCTTGTTTGTCGACAGCTGCATCGACGGGCCTTCGGCCAGCTCAATCGAGTCGTATATCCCTATGGCACGGCGTGCGTCCTCGGCCTCGCCTGTATGTGCCAGTCCTTCGGCGAGCACGTTGCTTATCTCGGTGCGTTCGGGATAGAAGGCATGCAGTTTCTCCCACACGTCAAGTGCCTCGCGCTTGCGGTCGAGGCGGTCGAGCAGCAGCCCGTAGCGGGCTCCGGCCTGATAGTCTGACGGATTGTCGGCATAATATGCGCCCATCATGGCGATGGCGCGCTCGCGCGACGCCGAGTCGGGAAAATTGAGCAGGAAGGGTGCCAGCTCGAGGGCGGTCTCATTGTCGGAGGGATTGAGGGAGTATGCCCGCTCGAGCAGGTCGTATGCCGCGTCGAGGTGTCCCTGCGACTTGGCGCGCAGGGCTTCGAGGAAAATATAGTCGGCCTTTGCGGCGTCCTCGCGCGACGGGCCTCCCTCAGCACGCCGTGCGAGGGCGACCCCCGCTGTGGCGAGGAGTATGCACAGGAGTATGGGTAGCTTCTTCAAAACAGTTGAAATTGAGGGGTGGGTGTGGGTTGAGGTGTGGCCCGGGTCATTCGGTGCCGGTGTGGCCGAAGGCGCCGTCGCCGCGTTCGGTCTCGTCGATGCGGCTCACAGGCTCCCACTCCACCTTGACATATTGCTTGATGACGAACTGGGCTATGCGCTCGCCGGGCGAGATGGTGTAGGGCTCGGACGAGAGGTTGATGACGATGATGCCTATCTCGCCGCGATAGTCGGCATCGACGGTGCCCGGAGTGTTGACCAGCGATATGCCGTGCTTCAGGGCGAGCCCCGAGCGGGGACGTACCTGGCACTCATAGCCCTGGGGGAGCTGCATGCGCAGGCCGGTGGGGATGAGGCGGCGTTCGAGTGGCTGGAGTGTGACGGGTGCGTCGAGACGTGCGCGTACATCCATGCCTGCGGCCGAGTGTGTCTCGTATGTGGGCAGCTCGTTGCCCGACTCGTTGATTATTTTGACCTTGATATGTTCCATAAGTTTAGCTGATATATAGTATCAACAAGCGAAAATAAGAAAAATAGTTTGAATGGCGATGTTTTTATATGATTTTTTGACATATAAGCGCCGCGGCATAGAAACCGAGCTCGCACATCAGTGCCGTGGCCCCGCAGCAGTCGCCTGTATATCCCCCTATGGCACGGCGCATGGTGCGTATGGCCAGCCATGTCACCGCGACAGGTGCCAGGAGTGCCGGGAGGAGTCCCCACGGCAGCAACAGGCACGGCAATATCCCCAGGAGGAGGTTGAGGATGCGCGCCCCTGCGGGCATGCGGTCGTAGACGGTGCGGTTCTTGGCTGTCTGCTCGGTGCGGGAGTAGGGGAGCCGGTTGATTATCTGCGAGGCGCAGCACTTGCTCCAGGCATCGGCGGCAAAGACCACCGCACAGGCCGCGGGGGCGGCGAACCCCGAGAGCATCGTCACGGCCAGGAGATAGTAGAACACCAGCGACATCACGCCATAGGTGCCTATGTGCGAGTCCTTCATTATGGCCAGTATCCTGTCGCGGTCATGACCTCCGCCCATCGCGTCCCACCAGTCGGCCAGGCCGTCCTCGTGCAGTCCCCCGGTGAGGATGGCACGTGCCGCGAGGGCCACAGCCACGGCTGCGGGGGCCGGGAATACGAGTGAGGCGGCATAGAGTACGGCAGCGGTGACACCCCCCGTGACCCATCCCGCGAGTGGCCACAGGTCTACGACACGCCGGTATGCCTCGTGTGGCGGAGTGACCACCCGCCACAGGGGCAGACGCGTGAAGAATATGACGGCGGCGCAGAGTCTGTCTCTCATCAGAAATATTTGGTCACCGAGACCTTCTTGAACGAATCCATCTCGTTTATCATCCTCACGGCCGACTGCAGTATGGGGTAGGCGCATACGGCACCCGAGCCCTCGCCAAGACGCAGGTCGAGGCGCAGCAGCGGTCGCGCGCCGAGGGCGTCGAGCATCAGGCGGTGGCCCGATTCGTCGCCGCAGTGGCCGTAGACGGCATAGTCGGCCACGGCGGGGTTGAGGGCGATGGCCGCTGCCATGCACGAGGTCATGATGAATCCGTCGACCAGTATGACCATACCCAGTTCGGCGGCGCGGAGCATTCCGCCCACGGCCATCATCATCTCCAGTCCGCCGAAGCGGCAGAGGCGGCTCCACAGTGAGCCGTCACCCTCGTATGCTTCGAGGGCGCGGGTGAGGACATCGAGCTTGTGGCGCACGCCGTCGCTGTCGAGTCCGGCGCCCGCCCCTATGCATTTGTCCAGGGGTATGCCTGTGAGGATGTGCATCCACATGGACGACGATGAGGTGTTGCCGCTGCCCATCTCGCCGAAGCTGACCACGTTGCATCCGTCGGCATGGACGCGCGACACCATCTCGGCGCCGCGCTCGAGGCAGAGGTCGGCCTCCCCGGAGGTCATGGCGGCCTCGTGGAGGAAATTGCGTGTCGAGCGGCGCACCTTCATGTCGACCACACCGCTCCCCTCGGGAAACTCATGGTCGACACCCGCGTCGACCACCACGAGGCGGAAACCGTGCTGGTTGCACAGGAAATTGATGCCCGCGCCTCCGCGCACGAAATGCTCGACCTGCTGGCGCGTCACCTCCTTGGGCGATACGCTCACCCCTTCGGCGATGATGCCGTGGTCGGCGGCAAAGAGTATGTTGCACGGGTTGCGCAGCTCGGGCGAGAGTGTCTGCTGGATGAGCCCTATCTGCAGGGCCAGGCGCTCGAGCATCCCGAGCGAGCCCTTGGGCTTGGTGAGGTTGTCGATCTTGTCTATGAGGGCCGGCTCGATGGCGCGGTCGGGGCGATGTATGTCGAAACGTTTCATTTGATGTGTAATGGTATTCCTGAGATCATGAGATAAACGGAGTCGGCGCGTTCGGCGGCGAGGCGGTTGACACGCCCCTGCAGGTCGGTGAAACGCCGCTGCATGGCGTTGGGGCTGATTCCCCCGAGCCCTATCTCGTTGGTGACGAGGATGAGGTTGCCGCATCCGGCGGCGAGCAGTGCGTCGAACTCGCGGCTGAAGGCCTCGAAGGCAGCCATATCGTTGTCCTCGTTGGCAAAGAAGAGGTTGGTGGCCCAGAGGGTGAGGCAGTCCACCAGCACTGTGCGTCCGGCGATGTTGCCGGCGTAGCGGGCGGGGCTGAGGGGTTCCTCGACGGAGGTCCACCGGGGGCCGCGCCGCGCCTTGTGTGCGGCCACGCGGCGTTCCATCTCGGTGTCGCCTGGTGTCACGGTGGCGGTGGCGATATATACGGGGGCATCGCTGAGCTCGAGCGCCAGCCTCTCGGCCATCTCGCTCTTGCCCGACCTCTGCCCCCCGGTGATGAGTATCAGCATAATGAATTGGACGATAATCTCACAAAAGTAAGCAAATGGCGGGAGATGAGCAATTAATTGGGAAAGATTTCACAATTATCAATGAAAAATTGGAGGATAGGAGGATATGGCGTATATTTGCAAATCATATATACTTATCTATCCATGAAACGCAGATTGTTTATCGCGGCCATGCTGGGGACTGCATGGCTGGGCGCCGTGGCACAGGGCGCCATCCATGTGTCGGTGTCCGGCAGCGACACGGCGGCGGGTACCGCCGAAGCCCCGTTCGCAACCATCGAGAAGGCTATCGAGGCCGTGCAGCCCGGAGGTACAATCTATGTGCACGCGGGTACCTACTATCCCGCGTCGAGGATTCTTGTGCCCGAGAAGGCCACATCCGAGTCGGCCCGCATCAGGCTCATGGCCTACGGTCAGGACGAGGTGATTGTCGACGGTTCCAAAATGGACCCCAAGTCGGTGATGGAGTTCAAGATGTCGAGGTGCATGTATTTTCCCTATTGGGCCAACTACTGGCATGTGAAGGGGATAACCTTCCAGAATGCAAAGGACAACGGCGTGAAGGTGGAGGGCAGCTATAACATATTTGAGAACTGTACGTTCCGCGGCAACAACGACACTGGCCTCCAGATAGGTATGTTCAAGGACTGGAGCATCGAGGAGACCAAGAGCTTCCCGGTCAAGGGGACGCCCGAGTTCAATCCGGGATACACCTACTGCCGGGGCAACAAGGTGATAAACTGTGACGCGTACAACAATTATGATGCCGTGAGCTTCACGGGCTCGGACGACGGCGGTGATGCCGACGGATTCGCCTGCAAGCTGTTCCCGGGCCCGGGAACCGAGTTCTACGGCTGCCGCGCATGGAACAACTCGGACGACAACTGGGACCTCTACATGGTCTATCATCCCGTGGTCATAGACCACTGCTGGGCATGGAACGCGGCCATAGACGCCAACGGCAACAAGACTCCCGGCAACGGCAACGGATTCAAGCTCGGAGGTGGCGGCTCGGCCGGTGGCTCGGCCTTCGACCAGTCGACGGGCGCACATGTGGTGATGAACTGCGTGTCGTTCTCGAACACCGTCAAGGGCTTTGACCAGAACAACGCATACGAGGGGATGTACCTCTTCAACAACGTGGCCTGGGACAACGAGTACAACTACCGTTTCCCTACCATGTTCAAATTCGGCGGGATGAGGATACGCAACTGCATCGGCTTCAAGCCCCGCAAGCTCAACCACGAGTTCCTCTCGGCAAACAAGGAGGGGTATCTCGAGCCTGACACCGACTTCAACTCGTGGACGCTGATAGACGGGTGTGACCCCGTCAAGGACGGCAATAAGGTCAATGGCAAGAAGGTGAGCGTGGCCGACCACTCGGGGCAGTTCCTGTCGCTGAGCGAGGCCGACGCAAAGGCACCGCGCAATCCCGACGGCTCGCTCCCCGAGAATGATTTCTGCCGCCTCGCGGGTGGTAGTGTGTTTGTCGACAAGGGCGAGATTACTGACGGGTTCGTGCCTGTGCGCTTCATGACACAGGCCGAGGCCGCACAGTATGGCCTTGAGCTTGTCGAGGCCGCTCCAGTCACCATCGAGCACAACGGCGCGGCCCCCGACCTCGGTGCATTCGAGAGCGGTGTGCCCTCGGCCGGACGCCTCTATCTCATATCGGGCGACGCCGAGCAGCTTGTCTATGCCGGGAGCGAGATTGAGCCCGTGGTGATACGCTGGGGTGGCGCGGCCACCGACGTCAGCGTCGACGGAGCCGGAAGCCTGACACTGACACGCGACACCGAGGCCAAGACGCTAACTCTTAGCGGTGTACCCGCCGCCAGCCTGACGGCCACAGTCACCACCGTGGGTGGCGAGACACAGGCCGAGATGACCATAACCGTAAATGTCTCCGACGTGGCTCCCGCCACTCTCGTCTGCACCACAGACAATGCCTCGCAGACCCTCTTCTACAACACCCCCATAGCACCCGTAACATTCGAGATGGGTGGTGGCGCCACAGCATTTGAGGTCGAGGGGTTGCCCGAGGGTCTGACATATTCCGCCGAGGGGAACCTCCTCACCCTCAGCGGTACACCCGCTGAGGGGGGCACTTATACCGTGACAGCAACCGGGGGCATGGCTCCCGTGAGCCTGTCGGGCACCATCACCCTCGAGACCGCATACCGCATACTCACAGGCGGGTGGTACAATATCCAGGATCCCTTCGACGCACTCCCCGCCGACCTGCAGGGTGTGGTCGACATCGAGTCGTCAGAGAGCTATGCCACCGTCTGGAACCCCGAATATACCGAGTCGGGCTCGGTTCCCGGCGGATGCACCAAGGGCGCGGTTAACGTCGAGCGTGGCGGCGCGCTGGTATGGCATCTCCCCTCGCTTCTCGAGCTCAAGGCCAACGTCCACTTTACGGGTGGCCGCTATCTCGAGGTGCGCTGGCAGTATGACGGCGAGGCCGAGCATAGCTGGACATCCGACAAGCTCAAGAAGGCAACCCTGGCCGGATGGGACCTCATGGCCGCAGCCGGAATCACAGAGACTGACCGTCCCGTCACCGTCAAGTTTGTCAACCCGACATCCAACAACGGCGGCATACGCATATACGATTTCTTTGTCAAGATTCACGACGACGGACAGAGCGGCATCATCCCCGTGGCAGTGCCCGAGGCCGCTAAGCCCGCATATTATGTCACCGACGGCGCCATCGTCATCAGCTCGCCTGCCGATGTTGCCGGAGCCGCCCTCTATACCCTTGACGGCCGCATGGTCAGCTCGACCCGCATGAGCACCATCCTTCCCCGTCCCTCGGGACGCCCCGGAGTCTATCTGCTCCAAATCATCGCCGCCGACGGCACATCGCACGTCGCCAAGGTGGTGCTGAGATAATCTCCTCCATTCATCCGCTCCATGGCCCGCACCCTCACCGGTGCGGGCTGTTTTTTGATGTGGAATTTGCTGTCCCGGTGAAAATCATTAACTTTGCGGGACAATTCATTTGACATTTATTTATGAAGATAGACACAGTAGCAAGGCTCATGACGGCCTTGTCGCTCACGGCGGGGCTCACTGCGTGCGGCGACGATGACCTCGGATTTCCCGAGACCCTGAGATTCGGCAAGGAGGGTGGTACAATCACCGTGCAAGGTGCATCCTTGCTGGTTTCCTTCGATATCGCCGACTATGACGGCAACACCGGCGACAGGGAGCAGACTGTCGGGGATTCGGTGTTCGTCAGCTATCAGTGGCTGTCGGTCAAGTCAAAGAAATTTTCCCCGGAGCTCATAATCACTGCCGCACCCTTGGAGACGGGTAAGGAGCGGACGCTATACATAGACATCTGCGACGGGCCTGATACGCAGGACATAAAAGTGGTGCAGAAATGAGAAGATACATTATGCTGATTATGGCTGTGCTGGCCATGCTGTCGGCACAGGCACGTCAGCCCGGTCGCGGCTACAGGGGATTTGTCGAGTGGAGCAATTCGCTCACTTCCGATGATGCATACGGCATGTATGGCAGCCGCTCGGAGACGAGGTTCTATACCGGGGCATCGACATCTCACGGCTATCAGTTCAATCCGGCCCTATTCGTCGGTGCGGGCTTGACAGTCGAGGGGTGCGGTGACACCGACAGGTTCATAGTGCCCCTGTTCGTGCAGGTGCGCACAGACCGTGCGTTCGGGCGTTTCACTCCATTCGGCGACCTGAGGCTGGGATATAACATGGCTGACGGCGGAGGCATCTATCTCTCGCCGACGGTGGGCCACCGTTTCAACTGGGGACGCAAGGTCGGCATCAATGTCGGCATCGGCCTGACCCTGAGGGGACACAAGGTGAACAGATATGATGTGATGCCCGGCGAGCAGGGCCTACTGATTGTCCATGCAGGGGACAAGAGGAGTACCGATGCGATGTTTGCCTTTCGGATTGGCATGGATTTCTGAGATTTTTCGTATATTTGCAGCGTAAACAGAGTCCGTAACCGAATAATCATAGGCAGTCGCCATCAGATACCAAATGAGAGTAATAGACCATCTTCGCACGGCCGGGAATGGCCGCACCGCGTTCTCGTTCGAGATACTTCCGCCCCTCAAGGGCAACAGCATAGAGCGTGTGTATGCCATAATCGACAAGCTGCGCGAGTTTGACCCCAAATATATCAACATCACCTCCCACCGTTCGGAGACGATATACCGCGAGCTGCCCGACGGCTCGATAGTGAAGCAGAAGGTGCGCAAGCGTCCCGGCTCGGTGGCCATCGCTTCGGCCATACAGAACCGCTATGGCATCACGGCGGTGCCCCACATGATATGCAAGGGGTTCACCCGTGCCGAGACCGAGTATGCGCTGATAGACCTTAACTTTCTCGGCGTGCACGACCTGCTGCTCTTGCAGGGTGACCCCAAGGGGCCCGACAAGTCTACAGACCCCAAGGTGGTCAACCTCCATGCCACAGACCTCCAGGCGCAGGTCAACGACTTCAACCGGGGGGTCTATGCCGATGGCGAGGCGTTCGAGGCCAACGCGACCCCGTTCAGTTATGGCATGGCCTGCTATCCAGAGAAACATGAGTCGGCACCCAACATGGAGAGCGACCTGCGCTATGCCAGGATGAAGGTCGATGCCGGAGCCGAGTATCTGGTGACGCAGATGTTTTTTGACAACCGCAAGTATTATGAGTTTGTCGAGCGAGCCCGCGCCGAGGGAATCAATGTACCTATCATCCCGGGTGTCAAGCCGATAGTGACCATGAACCAGCTCACGGTGCTTCCGAGGGTGTTCCGCACGGATATCCCCGAGGAGTTTGCCTCGGAGCTGCGCCGCTGCACCACCGACGAGCAGGCCCGCGAGGCGGGCGTCGAATGGGCGATTGCCCAGTGCCGTGACCTCATAGCCCACGGCGTCCCCTCGATTCATTTCTACTCGCTCATGGCCTCCGACTCGGTGGCCCGGATAGCCAGAGAGATATATTGAAAAAAATATATTCTCCGCAAAAATCGGTTTATCGCCGGGTAAAGGTGTCTGTCGTGCCTTATGACATCGCCCCTTGGCGGGGCTCAATGTATAGAGGGCGGCTTGTCCCCGGGTTCCCTGCGGTCACCCGGGGTTAAGGATGCCGACGGCCCTCCGGGCCTGTGGGAGGCTATTAGGTCATGACGACGGCCCTCCGAGCCTGGGGGGCTATCGGGTTATGACGACGGGCCGGGGGAATGTACGTGGGTCATGCCGATAGTCCACCGGGCCTGAGGGAAGCTATCGGGTCATGATGATTGGCGTGGTAGACTCGGTTGAAAACTGTGGCTTCCGGGACCTGAGGGATGAGCGTGGGGTCAATGTATGGTGAGGGAGGCCCGGGAGGGCCGATGTCATTGTTAGCCCGGGGTGACCGCAGGGAACCCCGGGGATGTGGAGATATTATTGATTGAGCCCCGCCAAGGGGCGATGTTATCCGTTGTGTCATAGCCGCATATCCTGGTCGTCATACTCGAGGTCGGCATAATGGCACAATGATTTCATCTCATCGTCAAACGGGTTGACGCGGTGATGTGTTTTCTGGTCGTTTATGTATGAAATGACATTTCTCTTGACATCTGGAGAGATGGAACAGGCGAAATATCCCTCGGACCATCCCTTGAACATGGGAAAACGCCCGTCTGTCCTCATCCATCCGCTGCTTTTCGCTTTGACGTGCCTTACGAAATCAGACAGTGCCACTGCGGGGTTAAGGTTGACCAGCAGATGTATGTGGTCACCGATACCGCCAATGCGCAGAAGGCGGGAGCTTTTCTCCTTTATGCAGCTCCAGACGAAGGTATAGACATCCTTTTCGAGAGACTGAGGTATAGCATTCAGACGGTATCTGGTGCTGAATACTATGTGGAAGAGAGAGGTGGTCTTGCTCATGGTATGATTGTAGAAATATAGATTTGTATGTCATTGTCCCTAAGGATGACGACGGCTCTTCGGGCTTGAAGAACAAATATAACAAACGGCATCCGTAATGGCATCATAATTAATCTATTTTAACAGATTGGGGCGGTGGGTATATTTATTTGCTCTCTTGGAGGATTTTGAGTAATTTTGTGACCGTTATGCGTCTGGAAGAACTGTCATTGACCAATTTCAAGAATATCCCGTCGGCCCGGCTGGAGCTGTCGGGAAAGGTGAACTGTTTCCTGGGCAATAACGGCATGGGCAAGTCAAACCTGCTCGATGCGATATATTTCCTGAGCTTCTGCAAGAGTTTCACCGGGGTCACCGACCGCATGGCCATCACGAGAGGTGAGGATTTCGCCATCCTGAAAGGGCGCTATGAGCGCAAGGGTGTCGAGGAGGAGCTGCTGCTTGGGCTCACTCCGGGACGGCGCAAGAGCCTGAAACGCGGGGGCAAGGAATATACACGCCTCAGCGCCCACATAGGCAGTTTCCCGCTGGTGATGGCCGCCCCCCAGGATGTCGACCTGATACGCGACAGCGGGGAGGAACGCCGCCGGTGGATGGATATGGTCATCTCGCAGAGCGACCCCGTGTATCTCGACTCGCTGATACGCTATGGCAAAGGCCTCGAGCAGCGCAACCGCCTGTTGCGCGAGGGGTGTGTCGACCCCGGACTCTATGATGCCGTCGAGACGATGATGGAGCTGTCGGCCGAGTATCTCCACGAGGCCCGCGCCGCGTGGACCAGACGCCTCACGGCACTCTTCTCGGGCCATTATGCCGCCGTTGCGGGGCCTGGCGAGGTCGTGGAGCTGACATACGAGAGCCATCTCAACGCGCCGGGCTCGACCCTGCGCGCGTTACTTAACTCGGCCCGCCGCCACGACGAGATCGTGCGCCATACATCCGTGGGGCCTCACCGCGACGACATAGCCATGACCCTCGACGGGATGCCCATGCGCCGCACAGGCTCGCAGGGACAGTGCAAGACATTCACCATAGCCCTGCGCCTGGCGCAATACGACTTTCTGCGCGAGGCCACGGGGATGCGCCCGCTGCTGCTGCTCGACGACATCTTCGACAAGCTCGACGCCACCCGCGTGGCCAGGATAATGGAACTGGTGACCTCCTCGCCCGATTTCGGGCAGATATTCATCACCGACACCAACCGCAAGCACCTCGACGAGATAATGAGCCGCACGGGGGGCGATGTCAGGCTCTGGAGCGTCGAGGAGGGCTCGTTCACCCGGCAATGAAACGTACCTATCCCAAGCATATAGCCGCCATCATCGAAGAGGCCATGAACAGGGCCGGACTCACCGACGGCCTCAACGACCGCCGCGCCGCCGCCGTGTGGGCCGATGTGGTGGGGCCGTCGATAAACCGCTATACCCTGCGGCGTTATGTCGACCACGGGGTGATGCATGTTTACCTCACCTCGGCACCGCTCAAGAACGAGCTGTCCTATAGCCGTGCCGCGCTCGTCGAGGCCATCAACAAGGCCGTAGGCGCGGATGTGGTCAAGGAAATCGTGATACACTGAAAACCAAGATATAATACAGATGCCATTCATAACCCCGGTCCAGCTGCGTTTCAGCGACATCGACGCCCTGGGCCACGTCAACAACAGCGTATATTTCTCGCTGATGGACCTTGCCAAGACAAGATATTTCCTCGCCGCCATGGGGGCCGACCTCGACATCAGCAAGGCCGGTCTGGTGGTGGTCAATGTCAACTGCGACTTCTGCGCCCCGGCCTTCTTCGGCGAGGAGCTGCAGGTAGTCACCTCGACCGTAGCAGTGGGCGAGAAGAGCCTTACCTTCGAGCAGGCTGTGGTGTGCCCCGCACGCGGCAATGAGGTCAAGTGCCGCTGCCGCACGGTGATGTGCGGATTCGACCCCCGCAAGATGACATCCATACCCATCACGGACGAGTGGCGCGCCGCCCTCGAGAAAATCGAGGGGCGCGAGTTTCCGCTGAAAGAACGATGACAGCACCTGCCAAGGAGATACCTGCCGGATTTGTCAGGCTGATGGAGGGCATCGGCCTCGGCGACCTGCCTGACGCGCTCGCCACGGGTGAGCCCGAGGTGTCTGTGCGCCTCAACACGGCCAAGGGGGGCGCATCGTTCGACGGTGCCGTCACTGTGCCCTGGTGCCCGGAGGGGTTATATCTGCCCTCGCGTCCGCAGTTCACTCTCGACCCGAGGCTCCATGCCGGGGCATATTATGTCCAGGAGGCCGCCTCGATGTTCCATGCACATATTGTGCGGACACTCACCGCGGGTGTCGGCCATCCCCTGCGGGTGCTCGACGCCTGTGCCGCTCCCGGGGGGAAGACCACTGCCGTGATGTCGGCCCTCCCCGCCGGGTCGGTGACCGTGGCCAACGAATATGTGCCCGCACGCGCCGCCGCCCTGCGCGAGAACATCGTGCGCTGGGGCGATCCGTCGGTCATCGTGACCCGCGGCGACACCGCGCGCCTCGGCACCCTGCGCGAGGAGTTTGACATCATCGTGGCCGATGTGCCCTGCTCGGGCGAGGGGATGATGCGCAAGGACCCTCAGGCCGTGGCGCAATGGAGCGAGGGACTGGTGCGCGACTGCGCCGCCCTGCAGCGCGAGATTACCGACAACCTGTGGCCCGCGCTGCGCCCCGGAGGGTGGATGATATACAGCACCTGCACATTCAACCGCAGCGAAGACGAGGAGCAGGTTGAAAGGCTGATGGAGCTCTACGGCGCCGAGAGCGTCGGGATACCCGTCGACCCCGCATGGGGCATCACCCCCGGCATTGACACCGGGGCACATTGCTGCCGCTTCATCCCTGGACTCACACGCGGCGAGGGGCTGTTTGTGGCCGTGCTGCGCAAGCCGGGCACGCTGACACCCCACACTCCGGCACGCGACCGCAAGAGCCGCCGCGACAAGGCTCCGGCCATCCCCGATACCGTGAAGGGGTGGGTGAATGGCGACGGCATGACCTTCATGGCCACCGCCGACAGGCTCACGGCCTTTCCGGCCCTCCACACTGACCTGCTGCGCCGTGTGGCAGAGAAGGCGGACGTGATACACGAGGGTGTCCCTCTGGCCACCGTCAAGGGGCGCGACCTGATACCCGCCCATCCCCTCGCACTCTCTACGGCACTGGCCCCCGGGGCCTTTCCGCAGGTAGCGCTCTCTGTCGACGAGGCGGTGGCCTATCTGCGCGGCGATGCAATCACACTGCCCGGGGGGACACCGCGCGGCTATGTGGCCGTGACATACGGCGGTCTCTCCTTAGGGTGGATGAAGAATATCGGCAACCGTGCCAACAATCTGTATCCATCAAGTTCAAGAATAAAAAAACTATAGCATAGAATGCGAATCGACATACTCACCGTACTCCCCGAAATGCTCGAGAGCCCCCTGGGGTGCTCGATACTCAAGCGCGCCCAGGACAAGGGCCTGTGCGAGATTGTGGTGCACAACCTGCGCCAGTGGTCGACAAACAAGCACCGCAAGGTCGACGACTATCCCTTTGGCGGCGAGGCCGGAATGGTGATGATGGTCGAACCTGTCGACCGCGCCATCACCGAACTCAAGTCGCAGCGCGACTATGACGAGGTCATCTTCACCTCGCCCGACGGCGAGCTGCTGACCCAGCCCATGGCCAACAGCCTGTCGCTGTGCCGGAACCTCATAATACTCTGCGGCCACTACAAAGGGGTCGACTACCGCATACGCGAGCACCTCGTGACCAAGGAAATCTCTATCGGCGACTATGTGCTCACGGGGGGCGAGATACCCGCCGTGGTGATTGCCGACTCTATAATACGCCTCATCCCGGGTGCCATCGGCGACGAGCAGAGCGCCCTGTCGGACTCGTTCCAGGACAATCTGCTGGCCCCTCCCGTCTATACCCGTCCCGCCGAGTATAACGGCTGGAAGGTGCCAGACGTGCTGCTGTCGGGACACGCCGCCCGCATCGACGACTGGAAGCACGAGCAGGCGCTGGCACGCACGCGCGCCCTGCGTCCCGACCTCCTCGGCGACGAATAGACGTAGGCTTTTGCGGGGTGTTTCCTTATGATTATTCCGCGAAAAGCGTTATCTTTGCAAAAATTTTCAACAATCAATCGGATATTTCACATAACCCAAGATATGATAGAACAGACAAACGTCAAGACCCTCGACAAGGTGGTGGTCCGGTTTTCGGGCGACTCCGGCGACGGTATGCAGCTTGCCGGCAACATCTTCACCAACGTGTCGGCCGGGCTGGGCAACAAGGTCTCAACTTTCCCCGACTATCCGGCCGAGGTGCGCGCCCCGCAGGGGTCGCTTAGCGGCGTGTCGGGATTCCAGGTGAGCGTGGGCGCCGATGTCCACACTCCCGGTGACATGTGCGACGTGCTCGTGGCCATGAACCCTGCGGCGCTCAAGCAGAACGTGCGTTTCCTGCGCCCCGGCGGTGTGGCCATCGTCGACATCGACTCGTTCAAGGAGGCCGACCTCAAGAAGGCTCTCTTCAAGACCCTCGAGCCTTTCAAGGAGCTCGACATCAACGCCCAGATAGTCGAGGTGCCCGTCACCTCGATGACCAAGGCCGCGCTGGCCGACTCGGGCATGGACAACAAGAGCGTGCTCAAGTGCCGCAACATATTCGCCTTGGGTCTGGTGTGCTGGCTGTTCGACCGTCCCCTCGAGGCCGCCATCAACATGCTTCACGGCAAGTTTGCCAAGAAACCCGCCATCTTCGAGGCCAACGCCAAGGTGATACGCGCCGGCTATGACTACGGCCACAATATCCACGCCTCTGTCTCGGTGTGTCGCATCGAGTCGGGCAAGGCCGAGCCGGGTGTCTATACCGACATCAACGGCAACACCGCCACGGCATGGGGCCTCATAGCCGCCAGCGAGCGGTCGGGACGTCCGCTGTTCCTCGGCAGCTATCCCATCACCCCCGCCACCGACATACTCCATGAGCTAGCCAAGCGCAAGGACCTCGGCGTCAAGGCCGTGCAGATGGAGGATGAGATCGGCGGCGTATGCTCGGCCATCGGCGCCTCGTTTGCGGGCGACCTCGCCGTGACATCGACCTCGGGCCCCGGCCTCGCGCTCAAGAGCGAGGGTATCGGCCTTGCCGTGATGGCCGAGCTGCCGCTCGTGGTCATCGACGTGCAGCGCGGCGGCCCTTCGACCGGCCTCCCCACCAAGACCGAGCAGACCGACCTGATGCAGGCCCTCTATGGCCGCAACGGCGAGAGCCCCGTGGTCGTGCTGGCCGCCTCGACCCCGACAGACTGCTTCACCATGGCATTCGAGGCAGCGCGCATAGCCCTCGAGCACATGACCCCCGTGATACTGTTGACCGACGCCTTCATCGGCAACGGATCGAGCGCATGGCGTATCCCCGAGGCCGGTGAGCTCCCCGAGATACATCCCCCGCTGTTCGAGGGTGGAGATGGCGCCTACAGCCCCTATGCCCGCGACCCCGAGACAATGGTGCGCCGCTGGGCCATCCCCGGCACTGAGGGTGCCGAACACCGTCTTGGCGGTCTTGAGAAGGACTATGAGACGGGTGCCATCTCGATTGACCCCGTGAATCACGAGCGCATGGTGATGGCGCGCCGCGAGAAGGTGGCCCGCATCGCCAGCGATATTCCCGCCCTCGAGGTGCTCGAGGCCGAGGGCGCCGACACCATCCTGATAGGGTGGGGCGGCACATACGGCCATCTGCGCACCGCCGCCTCCGAGCTCACCTGCTCGGGCACCCCGGTGGCTTTCGCCCATTTCAACTATATCAACCCGCTTCCCGCCAACACCGCCGAGGTGCTGCCCCGTTTCAGGCGCGTCATCGTGGCCGAGCTCAACACCGGTATGTTCGCCGACTATCTGCAGTGCCGCTATCCCAATCTCGACATCAGGCGCATCAACAAGATACAGGGCCAGCCCTTCCTCGTCAGCGAGGTCACTGCCCGTGTCAAAGAAATCATGGAGGAGAAATAATCATGGACCAGACCAACAACCATACATACACGGCGTCAGACTACAAGAACGCCAATCCCGTGCGCTGGTGCCCCGGATGCGGTGACCACGCCATACTCTCGTCGCTCCACAAGGCCATGGCCACCCTCGGTGTGCCGCCCCACAAGACCGCTGTCATCTCGGGCATCGGGTGCAGCTCGCGTCTGCCCTATTATATGGCCACCTACGGTTTCCACACCATACACGGACGCGCCGCAGCCATAGCCACAGGCTTCAAGGTGGCACGTCCCGACATGACCGTGTGGCAGATCTCGGGCGACGGCGACGGCCTCGCCATCGGCGGCAACCATTTCATCCATGCCGTGCGCCGCAACGTCGACATCAACATCATCCTGTTCAACAACAAGATATACGGCCTGACCAAGGGGCAGTACTCGCCCACTTCAGACCGCGGATTCGTGTCGAAGTCATCGCCCTACGGAACCACCGAGGATCCCTTCATCCCCGCCGAGCTGGTGTTTGGCGCGAGGGGCAATTTCTTCGCCCGCTCGATCGACGTAGAGCTCAAGACATCCGAGGAGGTGCTGACCGCCGCAGCCATGCACAAGGGCACCACCGTGACCGAGATACTGCAGAACTGCGTCATCTTCAACAACGGCATCCACAACCCCATCACCGACCGCGAGGTGAGGGCCGAGCGCACCATACACCTGCGCCACGGCGAGAAGATGCTCTTCGGCAAGGATATGGAGATGGGCCTGGTGCGCGACGGATTCCTCCTCAAGGCCGTCAAGGTAGGCGAGGACGGATATACCATGGACGATGTGCTCGTACACGACGCCCACACCCCGTCGAATTTCCTGCACCAGCAGCTCGCCATGATGGACGGCAAGACACTGCCCCTGGCACTCGGCGTGATACGTGACGTCGAGTCGCCCGTCTACAACGAGGCCATTGAGCAGCAGATTGCCGAGGTACGTGCCCGCAAGGGATTCACCTGCCTGCGCGACATGGTGATGGCCGGCGAGACCTGGACCGTAGAATAAAGCATATACATATATAAACCTCAGACCATGAAATATCTGCTTCTGCCCCTTATTGTCCTCGCGGCGCTTGTCAGCGCCTGCGGGGACAGGCGCCCCGTGGCTGTCAATGCCACCGACCCCCGCATAGTCTGGACGGGACGCACCGTCGTCACCCCGGACAGCGGCGTGAGGTTCAACTTTCCCGGCGTCGCGGCGCGTGTGCGTTTCGAGGGCCCGAGCCTGACTATGGCCACAAGCCCCGGGAGCGGATACTTCATGGTCGAGGTCGACTCGGCCGCTCCGCGCAAGGTGTTCTTCGGCCCAGGTGACTCGGTGATGGTAATCGCCGACTCGCTCGGTGCCGGGGTGCACGACGCCCTTGTGGCATACGCCGTCGAGGGGTACGAGTTCAAGCCCGTGGTGCGCTCGTTCATCGCCGGGGGATTCGGACAGGCCGAGAGGCCCAAGGGCCCGAAAATCGAGTTCATAGGCAACTCCATCACCTGCGGTTATGGCACCGAGGCTCAGAGTGGCGACATCCGTTTCAGCTATGAGACCGAGAACCATACACTGTCGTACGCATGGCTCACGGCGCGTGCCCTCGATGCCGAGGCCAACGTCGTATCCCGCTCGGGGATAGGCATATACCGCAATTTCAACGGCCCCATCGAGGGGGACACGGTGGGTACGATGCCGCTCGAATATGACCACGCCCTCATATACGAGCCCGAGCCGATGTGGGATTTCGCCCGCTTCCGTCCCGACATCGTGTGCATCAACCTCGGCACCAACGACTCGTCGACCCGCAACTATGACATATCGCGCTTCGAGTCCGCGTGTGCCGCCTTTGTCGACCATGTGCGCGAGAAGAATCCCGGCGCAAAGATTGTATTGCTGACAGGAGCCATGATGCGCGACAAGGAACTGGCCGACATCTCGGGTGTGCTCGACCGTGTGGCCGCCGGGTGCCCCGAGGTCTACCGCTTCGACATGACTCCCCAGGACGGCACGCTCGGCTATGGCGCCGACTACCACCCCTCAGCCCTCCAGGCCCGCAAGATGGCCCAGGAGCTCACCGCCTACCTCCGCACGATAATTTAACCGCATATATGGAAAGCAGATTTGACATACTGTCTTTTGTGAAAAGACTTGGCCGGTATCTGAGCGAGCTCACATCCGGCGATGCCGCCCGCAGTGACGATGCCTTGATTGAGGCAGCCGCCGACAGGCTTGAGGACAGGTCGGATGCCACGCGCGCCGAGTTCAAGGAGGTTCTGCGGGCACTCAACGCCGACATCGACGCATATCACGCCAACCGCGCCGACCTCGAGGCATCGGGGCTACGCCCTGCCGAGTGGCTTGAGGGCAAGGTTGAGCGTACAGTGCGCGAGATTGTGCCTGATGCGGATGACGCCCTGGTGGATGAGGCCCGCAAGGCTGTGGAGAATGGTCTGTTCGAGGAGGACGCCATGCTGGCTGATGCCCTCGGGGAAGAGATGAAGGATGTCGATGTCAAGAAAAGCTGACTGCGATGGAGAAATACAGATATGACGACGCGACAGCACTCGCCGCAGCTCAGAAGGCCCTGTTGCGTTATAATGCTCTGATGCGGTTCCCGCTCGGAGAGAGCGACATCGACACCACGCTGTTTGCCGAATATTTCCGCACCACCGACCCTGCCGAGGAGGCACACATAGAGAGGCGCCTCGCCGCCGCCGCGGCACTGGCATGTTACAATGACCCCGACATATTCAACAAGAAGAAAAACGCCCTCCTGATGGGGCAGCAGTTTGTCGATGTCGCCCAGGCCTCGAAGATAGACTATCTATGGAACACCGGGGCCTACGGAACCGGCATCGAGGGGAACAGACGCTATGAGGCCGAGAAGAAGAAACATGCCGTATGCCGCAAGGCCGCATTCTTTGATTCGGTAAAGAAGACACTCACCCGTATGCCTGCCGCCGCCGCTCGCCGTCATGTCGCCGGATATATGGCCGGGGTGGCCACTACCGCGGGGCTTGTTGGAGAGGCCGGACTCATAGTTTCGGTGGGAGGCCTCAGCTTCGCCTGTCCTCCCGCAGCCGTGGCGTTTGCCATAGGCACGGCCATCAATGTCGCTGTCACGGCCATTGTGCGACTCACCCCTCCCGAGGTCAAGGCCAAGCTCAAGGAGGGTGCTGCAAAGGTTGCCGACAAGGCTGTGGCCGTGGTTGAGAATGTGGGCAGGAAGCTCAAAAGTATTCCGGCTGTTCGCAAGGTCTGTGAGGTCACATCAAAATATGTGACCCCGGTGGTGCGCGCCGCCGCGACGGCCACGAAAAACGCCTACGAGAAGCTGAAATCAGCTACCAACAAGGTTGGCAAGTGGATTAAAAGCCTTTTCTGACCCCCACACTGTGCGATGCCTATGTTTGAGGAATTCAAGTCAAAACTCGTCACCGGCATACTCTCGAGCCCGGTGATATATGTCCCGACCTCCGATTTCTTTTTTGTGGATCTGGCGTTGAGGTCGGTGCTGACTCCACAGCCCCAGGGGATTTCGGCCACAGGGCTCGGCATCGGTTCGGTGCTTGAGCTTGACAATGTGCTCGGACCTGTCGATTTCGTGACCAAGGAGCCGCTATCAGACTGCGAGTCGATGGCCTCGCTCCCCGACCTGCTCCGCACGGTGGTCACCGACGGCCCCGGAGGATATGCCATACTGCTGTTCAAGAATATGGCGCGTCTGCTCGACGACCCTGTCAACTCCTCGCTGCTTCATCTCTATGCCACACTTTGTGAGAAGCGCCGCTTTGACTGCCGTCAGACCATCATCATAGCCGACCCCGCGCCCGCCTCGGCATTGTCGGGAGGTATACGCGACATCGCCACGGTGATAGAGACGGGTGTGCCGGACACCGACGAGATAATGAAGCTTGTGTCGTCGGCCGACATCTCGGGACAGTCGCAGCTTGCCGAGGAGGCTGTGCGCCTCGAACTGTCGCGCAACCTGCAGGGACTCGGATATGCCGACATACGCCAGATATTGCGCTCGACGGTGGTGCGTACCGGCGGACGCCTCTCGCGACGCACCATAGCCCTGGCCCTCGAGGAGAAGAAGCAGATTGTGCGCAAGACCGGGATAATCGAGGTCAAGGACACAGACGAGAAATTTGACAATATCGGTGGCCTCGAGGTGCTTATCTCGGCCATCAGGGCAAAGAAGACCATCTTTGACCACCTCACGCTGGCCCAGAGCCGCCGCGCCATGGTGCCTCTGCCCAAGGGTGTGCTCATAATAGGGATGCCCGGCTGCGGCAAGAGCATGATTGCCAAGGCAATCGCCTCGGAGTTCGGGGTGGCCCTGCTGCGCCTCGACATCAACCGCCTGATGGGCAAGTATGTCGGCGAGAGCGAGACCAACCTGCGCCAGGCTCTCGAGACCGCCGAGGCCGCACACCCCTGCGTGCTGTGGATTGACGAGATAGAGAAGGCGTTTGCAGGTACGGACAGCGGAAACAACGACATCATAGTGCGTCTGATGGGTCATTTCCTCACATGGATGCAGGAGCGCCGCTCGGCGGTCTATGTGGTGGCCACGGCCAATGATGCCCTCAAGCCCGAGCTGATGCGCAAGGGGAGGTTCGACGATGTGTTTTTTGTCGATTTCCCCGACCGCGACGAGGCCTGCTCCATATTGCGCAAGACCCTCGCGCCATATCGCGACGCCGAGTTCTACGACTGGTCGGCCATTACCGACGGGGTTGTGGGCGATATTGTCGGACGGATGTTCAAGGGAGCACCCCACGGATTCTCGGGTGCCGAGATAAGCTCGCTTGCGGGTACGGTTGTCGAGGATGCTTTCCGCGAATATGTCACGGCTCTCGAGCATCTTGACGGGACAGGCAGGACCCCTCAGGCGGTCAAGATAACCAAAGAGCATGTCGAGCGCGTGGTCGACGCGATGGCGCCCCATGTCATGAGCCGCCAGCTCGACAGCAAGAACGACTCGGCCATCAAGCGCATCAAGGCCCTTCAGGCCACACACGGACTTAAATCAGCATCACTCAAGAAATGAATACCCTCCCAGCTCTCCCTCCGGTGGTATATCTTGCCGGAAGGTATATGACATCGCTCGACATGTTCATGGCCAAAGTGCGTGACGTGCTGTCGTCGACGCGCCGCAACGCGCTTCTTGAACAGGAGCATCTGTTGGCACTCTACCGCGACGGTGTGCTTCTCGCGTGGCTCCGCACCCTCAGCCCCACCGACCACCGCGCGGGCTCGATGGCTGAGTCGATGGAGAAAATGATGCAGCAGACCATGACCGACACCGAGGCAAAGAAGGCTTTGGGAAACCTTTTCGGTGCCAAAGAGGCACGCGTCACAGCCCTGCGGTTTGACGAGTATCTCGAACTACTGCCGGAATGTATGGTGAGGATAAACCGTAAGTCTTTTAAGCAATCTATTGATGATGGGATTGATATGGAAGATATAGAAGATAAGCCTGTTGTTATTACGCTTTCTTTCAGGGTTATAAAGGCTGCTAATGATGTAATTCCTATAGCTTTTGGTAAGGTAGTTGAGAATATCCCGCTTCAAATAAAGGGTAAAGTCCATAGTGTAGCTTTCCATGTAATATTGTCAAACGGAGATGATTTAACTGTAGACGTTACAAGTCATGGTGTTAGAATCCATTCCTTTAAATTTAGTGGAGGATGGGTTGACCTTGGATTTGGCGTAAAATGGGCTACATGTAATATTGGTGCAAAAAATCCTTGGGATTCAGGAGTTTTATATAACAATAAGGGTCAAGGTCAAGATAAGAATGAGGATTTGTTTTTTGCAATTAGACCATTTAGACATTGGGAGATACCGACTCAAGAAGATTTCGAAAATTTGTTTAATGAATGTGATAGGGAACTAATTAGAATTAAAGGGATTAACTGTTGTAAGTTAACAAGCAAGAAAAATGGTAGAAGTATAGTGATTCCGTGTGCTGGGGTTTGGAATGATAAGTCTTTATGTTATTCATATGTACGGAAAGATGAGGATTCCATTGATCGGGCAACATTATTATGTTATGATCCAGAAGATAATGATTGGTGGTTTTATAAGTCTCATAGTCTATATGTGCCGGTACGTCCCTGCATACGATGAAAAAACTTATGTTTGTTAACTGACTTTTTTAATATTGACTGCATGACTTTTGAATCACTCCTGAGGGAGCGTATATTGATACTTGACGGTGCTATCGGCACTATGATACAGCGGCTGGGGCTCACGGAAGAGGATTTCCGGGGGGCGCGGTTCGCGTCGTGGCCCACTGACCTGCGCGGCAACAATGACCTGCTGTGCCTGACACGTCCCGACGACATTGCGGCGATTGCCCGCAGCTATGTCGAGGCGGGGGCCGACATAATCTCGACAAATACTTTCAACGCCAACCGCATCTCGATGGCAGACTATGGCATGGAGGCCCTGTGCCGCGAGATGAATGTGGCCGGGGCGCGTCTGCTGCGCCGTGTGGCCGATGAGGTCATGGAGCGCGAGGGGCGCAAGGTGTGGGTGGCCGGGTCAATAGGCCCTACAAACAAGACCGCCTCGATGAGCCCCGATGTCAATGACCCGGGGATGAGGGCCGTGACATACGATGACCTCTACGCCGCCTATGCCGAGCAGGTCGAGGGCCTGATGGAGGGTGGCGCCGACCTGCTTCTCTTCGAGACCGTGTTCGACACCCTCAACCTCAAGGCCGGGCTCGACGCCGCAACCGAGGTGATGGGGCGCGCCGGGCGGCGGCTCCCGGTGATGGTGTCGGTGACGATAGCCGGGAAGGGTGGACGCACATTCTCGGGACAGACCCTCGAGGCGTTTGTGGCCTCGGTGGCCCACGCCCCGATCACTACAATCGGGCTGAACTGCTCGTTCGGGCCACGCGACATACGTCCGTGGCTACGCGAGCTGGCCCGCATCAGTCCGTGGCCGGTGTCGTGCCATCCCAACGCCGGGCTTCCCGACATCAACGGCAACTACTCGGAGACCCCCGGGAGCATGGCCGAGGTGATGCACGGCCTGGTTGACGACGGTCTGGTCAACATCATAGGCGGTTGCTGCGGCACCACCCCCGCGCATATCGCCGAATATCCCGGGATAGTCTGTGGCCGCAAGCCGCGCACTGTCCCCGCGCCTGTGCGCGCCATGCGCCTGAGCGGCCTGGAGATGCTTGAGGTGACCCCCGAGGGGAACTTTGTCGGCGTGGGCGAGCGGTGTAACGTGGCCGGGTCGCGCAAGTTCCTCCGCCTCATATCCGAGGGGGCTCTTGACGAGGCCCTCGCCATAGCCCGCAAGCAGGTCGAGGACGGTGCGCCCGTGATAGACATAAACATGGACGACGGACTGCTCGACACGCGCACGGAGATGTGCAGGTTCCTGAATCTCCTTGCCGCCGAGCCTGACATTGCCCGAGTGCCCGTGATGATAGACTCGTCGAAATGGGATGTCATCGAGGCCGCGCTCAAGTGCGTGCAGGGTAAGGCCATCGTCAACTCAATATCGCTCAAGGAGGGTGAGGAGGAGTTTTTGCGCCGTGCGCGCCGTCTTCGCCGTCTGGGTGCCGCGGTGGTTGTCATGGCCTTTGACGAGGAGGGGCAGGCCGACACATTCGAGCGTAAGACCGAGGTGTGCGCCCGCGCCTACAGGCTGCTCACGGAGGTAGCCGGATTCCCCGCCGAAGACATCATCTTCGACCCCAACATACTCGCCATCGCCACCGGCATCGAGGAGCATGACAGATATGGCCTCGACTTTATCCGCGCCGTGGGGTGGATAAAGCAGAATCTTCCCGGCGCCAAGGTGAGCGGCGGCGTGAGCAACCTGTCGTTCTCGTTCAGGGGCAACAATCCGCTGCGCGAGGCGATGCACGCCGTCTTCCTCTGTCACGCCATCGCCGCCGGGATGGATATGGCCATACTGAATCCGGCCATGAAGGTGACATACGATGACATCGAGCCCGGGCTGCGCACGCTGCTCGAGGATGTGGTGCTGTGCCGCCGTGCCGGAGCCGCCGACGAGCTGGCCGCATGGGCTGCCTCACATTCGGCCAAGGGGGCTGGCCCCAAGGCCGAGGCCCGCGAGGAGTGGCGGGAACTGCCTGTGGCCGGGAGGCTCGAATATGCCCTTGTGCACGGTGTCGAGACACATCTTGCCGACGACCTTGCCGAGGCCCTTGCCTCGGGTGCCGACCCCGTGGAGCTGATAGACGGCCCCCTGATGGCCGGGATGAACCGTGTGGGCATCTTGTTTGGCGAGGGTAAGATGTTCCTGCCGCAGGTTGTCAAGACCGCCCGCACCATGAAGAGGGCTGTGGCCGTGCTGCAGCCCGAGATCGACCGCCGCCACACGGCTGCGCCCTCGGGCGGAAAGGCCGGAAAGATAGTGTTCGCCACCGTCAAGGGTGACGTCCACGACATCGGCAAGAACATCGTGTCGATAGTGCTGGCCTGCAACGGCTATGAGGTGATAGACCTCGGCGTGATGGTGAGCGCGGAGACCATCGTGGAGACCGCCCTGCGCGAGCGGCCCGACATCGTGTGCCTGTCGGGGCTCATCACCCCGTCGCTTGACGAGATGGCCCGCGTGGTGAGCGAGCTGCGCCGCGCCGGACTCGATACGCCTGTCATGGTGGGGGGCGCCACCACGTCGCGCCGCCACACGGCCCTGAAGCTCGACCCGCTCTATGAGGGGGCCGTGATACACGTGCCCGATGCCTCGCAGAACCCCCTCCTTGCGGCGCGCCTGCTCAATCCGGCCACGCGCGAGGAATATATCAGGACACTCAAGGAGGAGGCCCGTGAGATACGCGAGGCCGACGAACAGGCCCGTCTGGCCAAATCGTCGCTGACCATCGGCGAGGCCCGCGCCCTTGGCGACAAGGTGACGGAGCCGTCGCCCGCACCCCTGCATCCGGGACGCCATATCGTAGAGATAAAGGTCGGTGACGTGCGCCGCTATTTCAATCCCCGCGCCTTCATGGCTGCATGGAGCCTCCCGGCCTCGCTGGGGGATGCTTTCGGCGTTCACGACTGCCCCGCCTGCCGGCGCGCCTTTGTCAAGGAGAAGGGGGGAGGCAAGGCCGAGGAGGCCCTTCGCCTCGCCGCCGATGCCCGCGCGCTGCTCGACAGGCTCGAGGGTGAGGATATAATCAAGGGGATGGTGCTTCTGACAGAAGCCCGTGGAACGGACGAGGATATAATCTTCAGTGACGGCACCGTCATCCCCACTCCGCGCCGCATGACTCCCGACAGCCATGGCCGCTGTCCCGCGCTGGCCGATTTCCTGACGGCGGGAGATGACCATATAGGGGTATTTGCCGTGCGTGTGGATGTCGGCGAGATGATAGCCCGGTGCGAGGCCGAGGGTGACAGCTATGGCGCGCTGCTGCTGCAGACGGTGGCCCACCGTCTGGCCGAAGCCGCCTCTGAATGGCTCAACGCCTATGCGCTCCGTGAGCTCTGGGGGCTGCCCGAGGTTACGGGAATACGTCCCGCCGTGGGCTATCCCGTGTTGCCCGACCAGCGTCTCAACCTGCGCCTTGGAGCCATGCTCGGCATGGACGCGATAGGGATAACCCTGACCGAAAACGGCGCGATGCACCCCTCGGCCTCTGTGAGCGGCATGTATATGCCCGCGCCCGGAGCGAGGTATTTCCTGTTGTGAATGAAAATGCAATGATATCGTTTGATGCCACCAGCCGCGAAGCGGCGATATGTGGAAAGCCCCACATTGAGCCCGCAGGGCGATGGTGTGGGGAGGACGAGCCTATGACTACAGGGCCTCGGAGAGGTCCTGTAATTCGGTATCCTCGCGGATGGCTTTGGTGTTCAGGCTTTGTATGCGATTAATGGACCTCTTCGAGGCCCGGCTTCGGGTTGGTCTGTCTACCCCACACCGTCGCCGTGTGCGGGATGTACGCCCTGACGGGCTATCCCGTCACGCGGCTCGATGTGGGGCTTTCCACATATCGCCGCTTCGCGGCCGGTGTTAATTGCATTGTGTGAATGATGGGGCTTATGTGCTATTTGCGGAGCTTTTTGGCTGCCGAGTATGCCAGGTATTCAGACCTGTAGCTCTCGGCGGCTATCTCGCGTCCGGCATTCCCCTCGAGTATGCCACCCTCAGAGATATATGTGTGCCACCATGCGCGGAGGCCGTGCAGCATGGGCTCGAGGGATGATATCGGCTCGGGCCTGACCGCCAGGACACGGGCCTTGATTGTGGCATGGGCGCGTGTGATGTCGCGGAACTGCTCGCGCGTCTCGCAACGGTAGTGCAGGATGTCGCCGTCGACAGGCTCGGGGCGCACCGAGTCGCGGAATATGACTTTCTCGCCCACGTCATGCAGGTTCCAGTTGGCATAACGCTTGTCGAAGAGCCTTATCTGCAGGTCGGGATACCATCCGCAATGTTTCACCGGATATCCGCAATAGAAATTGAGGCGCGAGATGGCATATACCCTGTGGGCAAACCCCTGCTCCTTGAGCCTGATGATGGACTCGCGCAGGGCGGGCGACAGCACCTCGTCGGCGTCGATAGAGAGTATGTAGCGGTGCGAGGCGAGCGATGTGGCATACTGACGCTGGGCGCCGAAGCCGTCGAAATGCCTCTGGGTGACGCGGCAACCATAGTCATGACAGATGGCCACTGTGTGGTCGGTGGAATATGAGTCGACCACCACGACCTCGTCTGCGACGCCCCTCAACGACTCGAGGCATGCTGCAAGCCGTCGTTCCTCGTTGAGGGCTATGATTGTCGCTGTCAGTTTTTCCATTGGGTAGAGTGTGATTTTGAATCGCAAATTTAAGCCTTTTTCGCCGTATTTTCAAACGAAATGCGCAAAACTATCCCTCAACCGGTTTCTATAGGTTTATTAACTTAAAAGTTGGCAAAAATATTTGTGAAAATGACCAAAATGTCAGATGCAATATCATGATTAACTACTTTTAACTAAAATGTTTGCGTACCATTTACGATAAAAGTGTACCTTTGCACTGTAGACTTGACGTCAGAGGCATATAGCTACTATCAAATTGAATTGTAAAGTCAACAAAAAGTTAGGTTAAAGCGTGAGGGCCGTTGTGAAACTCCCCTCATTTTTTTTATAACTACATGAAACCATCATGACAACACCCCCCGGACCGCATCGCGGCCCGGGGGGTGTCTATGTCAGTGAAGGGGGTGTCTGTCAGATGCCGAGGTCCTTCTTGAGAGCCTCGATCTTGTCCTCGGCCAGCTTGGCGCATGCGTCATAGTCGGCTGCAGAGGGCAGAGGTATGTGTACCTCCATATAGAACTTGATCTTGGGCTCGGTACCCGAGGGGCGCACCGAAATCTTGGAGTTGTCGGCGGTGAAATACTGGAGCACGTTCGAGGTGGTGGGGAAGTCGAGCTTCGTCACCTTGCCGTCGGGAACGTGTGTCTCGTCGAGGGTAGCATAGTCCTTGATTACCTCCACGGGGCTGCCTGCGAGAGACTTGGGAGGATTCTCGCGGAAGCTCTTCATCATGGCCTGGATCTCCTCGGCGCCGGTCTTGCCGGGACGTACCACGCTCACGCCTACCTCGTGGCTGTAGCCATACTTGAGATAGATGTCGGTGAGGAGGCCCTGGAAATCCATGTTGTTGTCCTTGGCCCATGCGCAGGCCTCGGCCATGAGCGAGCAAGCCGATACGGCATCCTTGTCGCGGACGAATGTCTCGGCCAGGAAGCCGTAACTCTCCTCGCCGCCGCCCAGATAGCGGAGCACATCCTCGTTGTCGCGCATCACGGCGGCAATCCACTTGAAGCCGGTATAGCAGTCGAACATCTTGACCTTGTTGGCCTCACAGATGCTCTTGATGGTCTCGGTGGTCACGATGGTCTTGACGGCGAACTCGTTGCCCTTGATGAGGCCGAGCTCCTGATTGCGGGTGATGATGTAGTAGAGCAGAATCATCACGATCTGGTTGCCGTTGAGCAGCACGTACTCACCCTTGTTGTCGCGGATGACACAGCCGATGCGGTCGGCGTCGGGGTCGGATGCCAGGACGATGTCGGCATTGACCTCCTTGGCCTTGGCGATGGCCATGGCCATTGCCGAGGGAACCTCGGGGTTGGGTGACTCGACGGTGGGGAAATCGCCCGACGGTACATCCTGTGCGGGGACATGGATGGTGTCGGTGAATCCGAAATTCTTGATAGAGCGGGGGATGAGCTCGACACCTGTGCCGTGGATGGGGGTGTAGACAATCTTGAGGTCTTTGTGGCGTGCGATGGCCTCGGGGCTCAGCGAGAGCTCCTTGATCTTCTCAAGATATATCTTGTCGACATCCTCGCCGATAATCTGGATTTTGGACTTGTCGCCCTGGAACTTGATCTCGCTCACGTCCTTGATGCGGTTCACGTGGTCGATGATGTTGACGTCGTGGGGGGCGATGATCTGTGCGCCGTCCTCCCAGTATGCCTTGTATCCGTTATAGATCTTGGGGTTGTGCGATGCGGTGATGTTGACGCCGCTCTGGCAGCCGAAATGACGGATGGCAAACGAGAGCTCGGGGGTGGGACGGAAGCTGTCGAAGAGATAGACCTTGATGCCGTTGGCCGAGAAGATGTCGGCAACTATCTCGGCGAACTTGCGCGAGTTGTTGCGCACGTCGTGGCCCACAGCCACCGAAATCTCGGGAAGGTCCTTGAACGCCTCCTTGAGATAGTTGGCGAGGCCTTGGGTTGCGGCGCCCACGGTGTAGATGTTCATACGGTTGGTGCCGGCGCCCATGATGCCGCGCAGACCGCCTGTTCCGAACTCGAGATCACGGTAGAACGATTCGATGAGCTCTGTCTTGTCATCGGCGTCGAGCATTCTCTTGACTTCGGCGCGGGTTTCGGCGTCATAGCTATCACCGAGCCATTTCTCGGCTCTGGCAGTGACTTCCTTCAACAACTGGTCGTTTTCCATAAGGTAAAAGTTGGGGGAAATATGGTTTGTTATTAGAATTGACTCTGAGATTCATTGATGTCTCACAGGCAAAGTTAATGCCTTTTGGTCTAAAAACAAAATTTCAACCATTAAATATGTGCCGTTTATCTCAAATAATGTTATAGACTGTCGGCATTATCGCATCTTTCCGGGGTCGGGGAGGGGGTAACTTTGCAGTGTCAATGATTCACTAACAGATACAGATGATATGAACGACGAAAAGAAACCTGCACCCCCCACGGGGGCGCCCTCGGCATCCTCGCCTGAAGATGCCACGAAGGAGAAGACCCCCGAGCTGGGCTATCTCGAACTGCTCCGCGCTCCCGCCGAGCCTGACACCGAGCCCGATCCCACCGACCGCGTCCTGTCGCGCCACCGCCCCAGCGTCTGGGATTTCTGACAACCCCCTTTAACCCTTAACCTCCAAACCAAAATGACAACTTCAACTCCCAATGCCACTCATGTCAGTGGCGAACCCCTCACCACCACAATCACCGAGAACGCCGCTCCCGGCCTTCTCCGCAGCCATGTCGACGAGCGCATTGCGCGCATACGCCCCTCGTCGACCCCTCTTGACCAGATCTCGCGCATGGTCGGCGCACGCCGTGCCGGGTCGATGAAGGTCGACTATTATAGCGTCGACACCAAGCCCGGCTCGACCACAGTCGCCGCCTCGGTGCCTCCCGCGCCTGTCGAGCCCGGTGGTACATTCGAGGTCAGGGTCTCCGACAAGGGTGTCGTGGCTGCTTCGGAGACGGTGATGTTTCCCGATACGAAGCTCGAAGACGGCTATCCTCTGGTGTGCTATGTCGACAAGGCAGCCGACGACTCGCTGACCTTGCGCCCCGTGCTTCCCGAGGGGCAGGGCGATGGTGAGTTCACCCCTCCCGCCATCCGTTCGGGCGCCCTGGTGGTGCGCATGGGGCGTGCCGCAGGCGAGCTCGACGTGCAGACCGGATGTTATTCGGCCCTCCCCAAGAAGAGATACAACTATTGCCAGATATTCAAGGCCCAGGTCGAGGAGTCGCTGCTGCAGCGTCTCTCAGACAAGGAGGTGGGCTGGACATTCTCTGACCAGGAGGAGAGCGCTATTGTCGATATGCGTCTCGGCATGGAGAAGTCGTATCTCTTCGGGTGCCGCTCGCGCATCGAGATGGCCGACGGGTCGCAGGTGATGCTCACCGGCGGCATCTGGGCCCAGGCCGGACGCGAGGCCGCGTATGACCCCTCGGCGCTGACCGAGGATAAGCTCACCGACATACTCCGCGAGGCGTTCACCAACGGGGGAGGCTCGACCCAGAAGGTGCTTCTCGGCGGCTCGGAACTCATCTCGGCCCTGAGCAAGCTCGACAAGGTGAGGGTAGTGAGCGACGGCGACAAGAAGGTGGTCTGGGGCATCGATTTCGACCGCATAAACTCGAAGTTCGGCACTGTCTATGTCAAGCTGTCCGAGATATTTGACCAGTGCGGCATGGCTGCCAACGGCATCATAGTCGACCCCGAGTATATCACCAAGTACACCCATATCCCCTTCAAGGCCGAGCGCATCAGCTTCCACAAGCAGGGTGTGCGCAACACCGAGGGTGTCGTGCTCACCGAGGCATCATGCCTCGTGCTCAGATACCCCGACGCCCACATGCGCATCGTTGGAAAATGAGGAATTAGGAATTAGAAATTAGAAATTAAGAGAGGCCCTGCACGTCAGCGCCGGACCTCTCTCATGATTTCTAATTATGCCGAATTATTTCTAATTCCTCATTTCTAATTTCTCATTATTTCTAATACCACCAGCCGCGACGCGGCGATATGTGGGAAGCCCCACATCGAGCCGTGTGACGGGATAGCCCGTCAGGGCGTATATCCCGGCCGCGGCGATGGTGTGGGGGCATATGGCAGAATGTGTTATGGGCCTCGAAGAGGTCCTTTAATTCCCGTATATCTGGAGGCCGGCCTTGGTTATCAGGCGTCGGTATTCGTCGTCCAGGCTGATGGTGTCGTGATACTTCTGCTGGGATGCGATGTAATCGTACACTGCATCGCGATGTCCGTATGAGAGCGAGAATGCGCCGTATTCGCGTTCCCAGCCCTCGAAGAGCGGAAACATCCCGCATCCTTTGGCCCATACGGATGATTTTGATTTTATCTCACGCATTAGATTCGACAACGCGACCTGCGGACTGAGACTGAGCAGTATGTGGATGTGGTCTTGCACCCCGCCGATTATATGCGCTTTGCTCTTGCAAGCCCTGATTTCGGAGGCGAGGACATGGTAAAGGTCATCGCGGTGGGTGTTGTCTATTGCCGGACGACGACAGTATGTGGTGAATACCACATGATAGAGAGAGGTGACGTAACTCATGGTATCGGATGGAATTAATGGACCTCTTCGAGGCCCGGTTTTCTGTCGGTCTGTTTTACCCCACACCATCGCCGTGCCCGGGATATACGCCCTTGCGGGCTATCCCGTCGCACGGCTCGATGTGGGGCTTTCCACATATCGCCGCGTCGCGGCTGGAACCAATGAGAAATTAGAAATGAGGAATTATTACTGGTGCGATAAAATCGCGTTAGTTTAGAAATCATCAAATAAAGAGAGTT